>Ga0164308_10000130_pt1 | contig 38352 bp, 28 predicted proteins | sample Whisoiple_246_MG_FD_109983 | JGI IMG/M metagenome (GOLD analysis project Ga0164308, IMG submission 109983) | Soil microbial communities amended with fresh organic matter from upstate New York, USA - Whitman soil sample_246_MG | ecosystem: Environmental > Terrestrial > Soil > Unclassified >... | reverse complement strand
CGGCCGGGGCCAGGCGGCTGGCCGAGTCGGTGCTGGCGGCCGAATCGGCCGATCCCGCTTCGAATTCGGTGGCCCAGCAGGCTTTGGGCTTGGTCGGGTTGGCGACCGGGCAGTTGACCGAGGCGGAAGCGCATCTGCAGCAGGCGATTCGGATCGCCGACCGCCCGGGGACCAAAGGCTTTGCCGCGGAGGCACGCGGCGTCCTCGGCTATCTGCTGACCATGACCGGCCGCAGCACGGACGCGCTGCGACAGATGGCGTTGGCGTTGCCGGACGTCAACGGGGTCGCGGCCGCCCGGCTGCGCATGCAGCGCGGTCTCGTCTACACCGAGATCAGCCGCTTCGACGACGCCGCCGCCGATTTCGCGGCGGCGTTGCGTGCCCTGCAGCAGGTCGGCGGGGACCCGCTGATCGAGGCGTCCATCCGCAACAACCGGAGCATCGTGCTGGCCCGGCGCGGCGATTGGCGCGGCGCCGAAAGCGATCTGCTGCGGGCCGAGGAAATGTTCGTCGCCAACGGGCACCCCGGCCGAACGGCGATGGTGTACCAGAATCGCGGACTCGCGGCCACCGTGCACGGTGACATCCCGGCCGCACTGGCAGCTTTCGACGAGGCGGCGGCCCGCTACCAGGCCGCCGGCAGCGATCCCGGTCTATTGCCGATCGAACGGGCCGAGGCACTGCTGTCCGTTCGGCTGCTGGCCGAGGCGCGCATCGCCGCGACCGCGGCCGTGGCCGAGTACACCCGCCGGGACAACGCGGTCGACCTGGTGCAGGCCAGGTTGCTGCTGGCCAGGGTCGCCATTGCCGAGAACGACACCCCAACGGCAACAACGGAAATCGAGCGAGCCCGTCGTTCGGCGATCCGACAGGGCCGCCGCGGCTGGGCCGCGATGGCAAGCTACCTCGCGCTGCGGGCCAGGTGGGTCGACGGCGAGCACTCGGTGTCGACGCTGCGGGCCGGACAGCGAGCCATCGCCGCCCTGGAAACGGCAGGCTGGGTCGGGCCGGTCAATGACGCCCGGGTGATCGTGGCCCGGATCGCCCTGTCGCTCGGCCGCCGCAAGCAGGCACGCGCCGCCCTGAACGCCGCCGCCGCTGCCCGTCGCACCGGCGCCGCGGACGGAAGGGCCCGAGCCTGGCACGCCACCGCGCTGCTGCGGCTCGACGACGGTGACCGACGCGGCGCCGACGCCGCTCTTCGAGCCGGCATCCGGATCCTGGACGGCTTCAGCGCGGCGCTGGGAGCCACTGAGCTCCGGGCCTCGGCTGCCGGGCACGCGCGGGAGCTGGCCGACCTGGGGGTCCGGCTCGCGGTCGAATCGGGCAGCGCGGATCGGGTGCTCCGGTGGGCGGAGCACCAACGCGGCTGGGCCCTGCGGCTGCCGCCCGTGCGACCACCCGACGACGACCAGCAGGCGCTGGATCTGACCCGACTGCGGCAGCTTGCCCTCGATGTGCAGGGTGCGGTGGCCAGGGGCGAGGATCCGCGTCCGTTGATCCGACGACAGGCCGGCCTGGAGCAGCAGATCCGGGATCGCACCCGCCGCGTCGCCGGGGTCGCCGGCACATCGACCAATGGGCCGCCCGGGTTGGCCGCCCTGTCGGCCTCGCTCGGCAGCTCGGCATTGATCGAATACCTGGTTCTCGACGGCCAACTGAGAGCGGTGGTGGTGGTCGACGGCTCGGCGTCATTGCACGAACTCGGTCCGATCGCGGACGTCGATCGCGCGCTGACCGCGGTGACCTTCTGCTGTCGCCGCGGGATCTACGGCGTGGAAACGCCTTCCCTCGTGATGCAGCTCGACCGGGCGGTGGATCGGCTCGACCGGCTGGTACTCCGGCCGCTGATCGGACGTGTCGGGGACCGCCAGCTGGTGGTGGTGCCGACCGGACCACTGCAGGGCCTGCCGTGGTCGTTGCTGCCCAGCTGCCTCGGCCATCCGATCTCGGTGGCACCGTCGGCGACCCTGTGGCATGGGGCGGCCACGGCCGCACCCTCGGAGGATCACCGACGGGTGGTGGTGGCCGGCCCCGGTCTGCCGCACGCCGCGGCCGAGGTGTCGGAGCTGGCGGGCCTGTATCCCGATGCGGAGCAGCTCACCGGCCATGCGGCCGCGGTGGACGCGGTGACCGCGGCGCTGGACGGTGCCGAGCTCGGGCACATCGCCGCACACGGTCGGTTTCGCGACGACAATCCGCAGTTCTCGACACTGCAGTTGGCTGACGGTCCGTTGATCGTGCACGACCTGCTGCGGCTGGACCGCCCGCCCCGGCACGTCGTGCTGTCCGCGTGCGACTCCGGGATGTCGGCCGGCCCCACCGGTGACGAACTGCTGGGCTTTGCCGCGGCCCTGCTGGCGCAGGGCACGCAGAGCCTGGTGGCGGCGCTCGCCCAGGTTCCCGACGAGTCGGGCCGGCCGCTGATGCTGCGTTTCCATCACCTGCTCGACAGCGGCCTCCGACCGGCGGCGGCGCTGGCCATGGCCCAGCAGGAGCAGGCCGATACCGGCGTACTGGCCGATCGCATCGGCGCGGCCGGATTCCTCTGCTTCGGCGCCGGCTGATCAGCCGATCATGCTGCGGCGCAAGCGGTCGAATCCCTCGTCCAGCGAAATCCGCGGCGTCCACCCGAGGACCTTCCTGGTGATCCGCTGGTCGAACCAGTGCGCGGTCCCGAGTTGCTCGGCCAGGAATCGGGTCAGCGGCGGCACCCCCGGCCGCCGGGCAATTCGCCAGCCGGCCTCCACGACGGAGCCGGCGGCGCGGGCGACGGGCAACGGGACCCGACCGCGAGGACCGGGTACCCCTGCGGCCTCGCAGACCAGACGAAGGATCTCGGCCACGGGACGGGGCTCGGCGTTGGTGACCACCAGGGCTTGCCCGTGCTCCGAACCGCAGACGTCGAGCGCCGCCACGATCGCGTCCACCGCGTTGTCGACGTATGTCGTGTCGATCAACGCGGTTCCGCCGCCGATCAGTGGCAGCCGGCCGGCACGGGCCCGGTCGACCACCGGCGCAATCAGCTGGGTGTCCCCCGGCCCCCAGATCAGGTGCGGGCGCAGGCTCAGCACGGCCAGGTCCGGGCTGTCCGCAGCCAGCGCGAGTTGTTCGGCGACGGCCTTGGATCGGGAGTAGTTGCTGCGGGCCGAATCCGGGTCCGCCGGCTGCGGCCCGGCGCCGATCAGCGCAGTCCCGGCATGCGCGACCGACGGCGACGAGATGTTGATCAGTCGGCCGACGCCGGCCCAGCGGCAGGCGTTGATCACCGAACTGGTGCCATCGACATTCGCCCGCTGATAGTCGTTCCACGGGCCGACCACGTCGACCTTGGCCGCAAGGTGCAGCACCGCGTCCTGGCCGGTCGCCGCGGCGCGGACCAGCTCCCGGTCGGCGACATCACCCAGCACCTCGGCGGTGTCCAGACCAGCGGTCCGGCGTTGCAGGACGGTCACGTCATCCCCGCGTTCGATCAGCGCCAGCGCCACCGCGCGACCGGTCATCCCGCTCGCGCCGGTGATCAACACCTTCACCGGGCGGCCTTGCCGGACAACAACTCCGATGCCCACTCACCGACCGCAACCCGGTCGATCTTCGAGTCGTGCCGGATGTCGACCGGCAGCGACTTGCGGACCAACACAGCAGCCAGGTCCTGCCCGGCGGCCGCGCGGGCCGCGGTGGCCAGCGCGGGTGCGGCCAGTGGCCCATCGATGCCGGTCAGCACTACGACCACCTGCTGGGTACCGGCCGGGCCGACCCCGACCACGGCCGCCCGGGTCGGCTGGGCGCCGCTTCTGCCGAGGCCCGCCTGCACCCGTTGTTCGATGCCGACCGGGGTCACCGGGCCGTCCGCGGTGGTGATGACGTGCACCGTGCGGCCCTGCACCCACAGTCGACCGGCCGCGTCCAGCATTCCGACATCACCCGTGCGGTGCCAGCCCGGGTTTGCGGCCGCGGTGTTTTCGAGCACCCACCGGGAGTCGTAACGATCCTTGAGATGCGCTGCGCGAACCCAGATCTCGCCACTGACTCCGGGACGGGCGGTCAACTCGGTACCAGGAATCCCGGCCTCGTCGAACGGCCCGATCCGCAGCTCGACCCCGGCAAGCGGCCGTCCAACGCAAACCCCGTCCCCGTCACCGGCCGCCTCGATCTCCGGCAGCGAGATATCCGTGAGCGGCAGCCCTTCGGTCATCCCGTACGGGGTGTGCATGGCGGCTTTCGGCAGCACCGCGGTCAGCCGGCGCAACAAGGCGGCCGGGACAGGCGCCCCCGCACTCATCAGCAACCGCACCCGGGCCAGCGCGGCCCGTTGCTCACCGGTCAGCCGATCGGCGGTGGCGAGCACGTTGGTCAAGGCCGCCGGCGAGGCGAAGACGACGGTGGCGTCGACGGCTGCCGCGGCGTCGGCCAGCGCGGCGGCGGTCAGCGCGCCCGGCCGCGTGACGTCGGTGGCCGGTACCGCCGACGGCACACCCAATGCCGGTCCGTAGAGCGCGAACGGGGCGAAGGCGGCCACGATCCGATCCGCGCCGGTGATCCCGTAGGCCTCCCGGATCAGGGTGAGCTGAGCCCGGACCTGGCGGTGCCGGTAGAGCACGCCCTTGGCCGGTCCGGTGGCTCCCGAGGTGAAGATGACGGCCGCCTCGTCGTCCGGACGGGCTTCTGCCGGACTGGGCAGGTCGCGACCCGTCCGGACGAGCTCGGGAATCGTGTGGGCGACCCGCGCCGCGCGGCGCACCGCCCAGGGCACGTCGACTGCCGCGATGCGGCTGCCTGGCACCCGCATCGGGCCGGCGGCGAGCAGACCCGCGGTCTCTGCGATCACATGGTCGACCCGGGCCGAGCGCAACGCCCGGCCCATCCCGCGCAGTCCCAGACCCTTGTCCACCACGACGATCACCGCCCCGCACTGCCAGACGGCGTACAGCGCGACGGTCAGCTCGATCGACGGCGGGACCAGCAGGGCGACCCGGTCACCAGGCCGCACCCCGGCCGCAGCAAGGCCGGCCGCGGTGTCCCTGACCCGCTCGTGCAGCTCGGCCCAGCTGATGCTGCGGCCGCTCACCTCCACCACCGCGTCACCGTGGTCGTCCGCCCGGGCCGCGAGCGCGGCCAGTTCGGTCGGGCCGTCATCGCCCGATGCCTGGGGTTGCGGCGTCCCAGATGTGATCGGCGTAGCCATTCCGCCCACCCAGTCGACCACCGCGGCGGCGTAACCCGGGGCGTCCTCGGGCAACAGGTGACTCGCGCCCTCGTAACGGTGCAGCACTGCCTGCGGCAGCCGGTCCTGCAGGTCCCGCAGGTGCTCCTCGAGGAAGACCGGGTCGCGGGGGCCCCAGAGCAGCAACGCCGGCACCGCGAGCCCGGCGATGCCGTCGGTGATCACATCGAGCGCCGGCCGGCTGGGATGGCTGGCGGCAAAAGGGATGTCGGCAACGAAATCGCCGACGGCCGCCCGCCGCCCGATGCTGCCGTAGGGGGCGGCGAACGCGTCCCGGACGTCGGCGGGCAGCAGCGGCCAGGTCAGCGAGGTGGTGGCCCTGACGAACAACGGGGTCCACCGGCAGACGACCCGGTTGACCGCCCCGATGTGCGCCAGCCGGATCAGGATAGGGCCCTTGGAATCCTCCGGTTGGTGGACCGCGGTGTTGGTCAGCACCACGCCCCGCAGCTGGTCGCGGTGCTCGGCGGCCCAGCCCAACGAGATGATGCCGCCCCAGTCGTGGGCCACCGTCACCACCGGGCCGGTCAGACCGGAACCGGTCACACCCAGCGCGTCGGTCAGCCGTCCGAGGTCGTCGACCCGCTGCTCGAGCACCCGCGGGGTGCCGGTGCGCTCGGAGTACCCCATGCCGAGATGATCCGGCGCGATCACCCGCCAGCCGGGCGGAGGTGCGGCAAGCAGCCGCCGCCAGAGATAGCTCCAGGTCGGGTTGCCGTGAACGCAGAGCAGGGTGCCCGCCGGCTCGGGCTGCTCCCCGCTCGACGGGTCGAACGAGTCCGGGTTGTGCGTGTCCAGGACGTGGAAGGTGCGGGGATACCCGTCCGAATCGGTGATCTGCACCAGCCGGGACCAGGCTGGGTCGAGTCCGGGCATGCCGGCCGGGGGCAGGGTCGCCGGCCCGGCGGCGGTGCGGCTGGCCCGACTCACCAGACGATCTCCGACACCGATGCGTTCAGTCCAGAGCCGATGCCCATCAGCAACACGCGCTCACCCTCGGACAATTCGTCGGCGATGCCGGCGAGGGTGAACGGGATCGCGGCCGGGCCGAGGTTCCCTCTCGTCGGGAAGCTGGTCGGCGCCCGGTCCAGGTCGATGTCCAGCGCCTTCGAGATCGCCTTGGTGTGGACCGAACTCACCTGATGCATGACGTACCGGTCGATGTCCCGCAGTCCGGCCCGGCCCGCAGACTCCCTGTCCCAGCCGAAGTCGGCGGCCGATTCCGTCCACAGATCGACCGACAACGCCAGCCCGGCGTTCATCAGCCCGGTGCTGTCGGTGTGCATGTAGTCGTTGTCGCCGACGCATAGCAGGTGATGCTCGCTGGCGGTCCTGGTCGCCCCGCCCAGGAAGCGATGCCCCTCGGGATGGGCATCGGAGCGGCCGAGCACCATTGCCGCCGCGCCCGAACCAAGGGTGAGCGAGGCGAACTCGGCGAAGACTTCCTTGGCGTCACCGTCGCCGCTCTGCAGCCGGCCGATGGTGGCGTTGTGGATGCCGCGGGCGTCCTCGCCGTTGACCACCAGCGCGTAGTCGATCTGCCGGCTCTCCAGCATGGCGGCGGCGAGCTGCATGCCGTTGACGAAGCCGAGGCAGGCGTTGGTGACGTCGAAGTTCTGGCACGAGCTCGGCAGGCCCAGCGCGTGGTGCACGGCGACGGCGGTGGACGGCTCGAGGTGGGCCCGGCTGACCGAGGTGTTCACCAGCAGGCCGACGTCCCGGGGTTGCACACCGGCGTCCGCCATGGCCTTCGCGCCCGCCATCGCCGCGCCGTCGGCGAAGCTGGTCCCGTCGTTCCACCACCTGCGCTCGTGGATGCCGGCCAGCCGCTGCATCATGCCCGGACGAAGGCCGACCCGGCGGTACACCGGCGCCAGCCGGTCGTCCATCTCCGCCGAGGTGACGACCACCGGTGCGTCGATCGCGCACACCGCCAACACCGAGGTGTTCGCGAATCGATGGAGTGAATTGCCACGCATGTGGAGCCCTTCCTTGCCGTCTGGCGAATAGCGATCCGCTGACGGCAAGATCACCTGGGCGTGTCCGGAGGCCGTCGCCGACGTCGACTGGAGGGGATACCCGGTGCTCACGGTAATCGAACTCCGGCCCGGCACCATCCCGCGCTCACCACTGCGCCGGCCGGTAGTCCTTCAGGAAGCATCCGTAGAGATCGACGCCGGCCTCGCCCTGGACGATCGGGTCGTACACCCGGGCCGCACCGTCGACGAGGTCGAGCGGCGCGTGGAAGCCCTCTTCGGCCAGCCGCGCCTTGGTGAAGTGCGGCCGCTCGTCGGTGATCCAACCGGTGTCCACGGCCGTCATCAGGATCCCGTCGCCGAGCATCTCCGGCGCGCTCGTCCTGGTCAGCATGTTCAGCGCCGCCTTGGCCATGTTGGTGTGCGGGTGACCCGGACCCTTGTAACCCCGCCCGAAGACGCCCTCCATGGCCGAGACGTTGACGATGTACTTGCGTCGGGCGGGGCTGGCCGCCAACGCCGCCCGCAACCTGCTGACCAGGATGAACGGCGCTGTCATGTTGCACAGCTGAACCTCGAGCAACTCCAGTGGGTCGACCTCGTTCACCCGCTGCGTCCAGCTGTTGATGCGATGCAGGTCCGGCACCAGTCCCCCGGCATCGATTGCCCGGCCCGCCTGCACCAGCTCGGATGACGCCGATCCGGCGATCAGCGCCAGCCGGCTGAGCTCCGCGCCGGCGAACCCGTCGGGCAGGTGTGGCAGCGGATGCTCGGAGAGCGACCCGGCCAGCGCGTGCGGGTGGGCATCGGAGATGTGATCGAAGGTCAGCAGCTCCGGCAGCGGACCGTCGGGCAGCGGATCGGACTCGGCCGCGGCCAGCGGGGCGTAGGCGCCGGGTGAACGGCGGACGGTCTGCGCGGCGTTGTTGATCAGGATGTCCAGCGGGCCGGCCTCGACGACCGAGTCGGCGAGCGCGACCACCTGCGCCGGATCACGCAGGTCGATCCCGACGATCCGCAGCCGGTGCAGCCAGTCCGCGCTGTCCGGCATGGCCGTGAAGCGGCGGACCGCATCGCCGGGGAACCGGGTGGTGATGGTGGTGTGCGCGCCGTCCCGGAGCAGCCGCAGGGCGATGTACATGCCGATCTTGGCGCGCCCGCCGGTGAGCAGTGCCCGGCGGCCGTTCAGGTCGGTGCGGGCGTCCCGGCGGCTCAGGTTGACGGCAGCGCAATCCGGACACAGCTGGTGGTAGAACGCGTCGACCTCGACGTAATCCTGCTTGCAGATGTAGCAGGGTCGCGGCCGGACGAACACCCCGGCCAACGCGCCGGTGGCGTTGGACACCAGCGGAATGCCCTCGGTCTCGTCGTCGATCCGCCCCGGCGAGCCGGTGGCTGTCGCCGCGACCACCGCACGGTCGGCGGCGCTGATCGCGTCCCGCTTCGCCGCGCGCCGGGCGTTCTTCACGCTCTTGAAAATCCTGGCCGTCGCCCGCCGCACCGCCACCGCGTCGGGATGTTCCGGCGGCAGGCTCTCGGCCTGGGCGATCACCTGCAGACAGCGCGCCAAGTCGTCCGGGTCGATGCCGATGGTCTTTCTCACCCGGTAACGATAAGTCGGTCGGACGGACGGAAACGCCCGATCGACCCGCTCACTCCGGCACCCGGTGCCGATCCACCCTGCCGAGGGCCAGCTCGACCGCGGCATCGTCCAGGGACGCCGGCCGCAGGGTTGCCAATTGCCCGTAGGCCTGACGCACCGCCGCCCGGACGTCCTCGATCCGCACCCCGGGCACCGTCGTCTGCACCGCACCCACGGTGGCCGGGTCCCAGTCCAGTCGCAGGGCGTCGTACACCTCGATCAGCACCTCCCGCACCGGCTCCGGGTCGGCGACCAGGATCACGGTGCCGAACAACCACGCGCCGCGGACCAGTCGCTGCGCCGTGCCGACCAGCTTGTGCCCGTTCCCGTCGTTGATGCTGAACTCACCGGGGCAGTACTCCCCCGGCACCGGTCCCAGCTCGGCGTCCACCCCGAGATCCCGCAGCGCACCGACCAGGAGTTCGCCGTAGCCGGCGAACCTGGACCGGATGGTGGCGATGCCGTCCGGATCCGAACCGAGGTGATCAAGACACAGCGCGCCCCGGTGGTAGGCGGCGGCGCGGCCGCCCGGACCGCGGCGGATCGGGACGAAACCTGCCGCCCGCGCGGCGGCAGCAGCGGCGGCGATGCCGGGGCTGGCACAATCGCGGCCGCTGAACGCCAGCGTCGGGCGTGGCCGGTACAGCCGGAGCAGCTCGGGACCACCGCCCTCGGCGACCCGGGCGAGCAGGGCCGGCCCGAGCGCGCTGTCCAGTAGCGGGTCCCGGCTCTGGTCGGTGTCGTCGACCACGGTGATGCCGTCCGGGACGCGTCTGTCGACCACGACGACGATGCTGGCACACTCTGCCCATGGACCTGCGCGCCGAGATCGCCGACTGGCCGGTCGGGTCGGCATCGGTGGCGGTGATCGGACCCGGTGGAATCCTGGATTTGGTCGACGACGGCCTTGCCCATCCCTGGGCCTCGGTGACCAAGGTGATCAGCGCGTTGACCGTGCTGGACGCCACCTTCGAGGGCGTCATCTCCCTGGACGACCCTGCGGGTCCGCCGGAATCGACCGTGCGCCACCTGCTCTCGCACGCCTCCGGGCTGTCCGCCGATTCCGACAAGGTGCTTGGCCGGCCCGGCACCCGGCGGGTGTATTCCAACCGCGGGATCGATCTGGCCGCCGAGCACCTGGAAGGTCGTACCGGGCGGCCGTTCTCGGCCGAGTTGTCGGAGCGGGTGCTGGACCTGTTGAGCATGGACGGCACCGAGCTGGTCGGTGTGCCGGCGCACGGGGCGCGCGGCCCGATCACTGATCTTGCCGCCCTTGCGGCAGAGCTGCTGCGGCCGAACCTGTTGCTGCCCAACGTCGTTGAGCTCGCCTCTACGGTCGCATTCCCGGGTTTGAGCGGGGTGCTCCCCGGGTTTGGGCGGCAGCAGGACAACGATTGGGGCCTTGGCTGCGAGATCCGCGACCACAAGAGCCCGCACTGGACATCACCGGACAACTCCGAACGGACGTTCGGTCACTTCGGTCAGTCGGGCAGCTTCCTGTGGGTCGACCCGGTGGCCGACCTGGCCTGTGTCTCGTTGGCGGACACCGCATTCGGACCCTGGGCCGCCGACGTGTGGCCCAGGCTCTCGACCGCTGTGCTGCAGCAGCACGGCAGCTAGAGCCGGTGTTCAGTGCGGTCGCAGGAGATCCCCTGCGTACCGCAGCACGGGCGTTCGGATGAGTACTCCGGGGTCGTCCAGCACCGGGCACTGCACCATGACCGCGGTGGATTCGCCCGGCAGCAGCGTGATGAGCATGTCGTCCACCACGGCGTCGGGGTGTACGCGGTCGGCGAGCAACGCGAGATCCCGCAACACGGTCGCGGCGGTGATCGCGACCCGATAACCATCGTCCACCCGGCTGACCTTGGCCCGAAACCCCGGCCGGTCGGCTGAATTCCGCTCGTTGTCCCACCGATCGACATCCTCGGCGAAGAACCAGAATGCCCTTGCGGCGCCGGGCAGTTCGGCGACGATCAGCTCGCGCGCCGGATCGGCCGGGGTGCGCAGGGTGATCGGTACTGCAGCCCGCCACACCGAACGGGGGGCGGCCCGTACGGTCAGCGTCTTCTGGGTCAACAACTGTCCGCCCCAGGCCAGTCTGGTCATTCGCAGACTGCCTGCCCACGGATGGTCGGAATCATTCACGGCAGCGACGTCGAGCCCGCCACCGCCCGGCTGGATTGTGATCAGCCGGTCGGCATAGCTGGCGCGCAACGCATACCAGGACGGCTTGCGTCGTTCATCACCGTCGACGACCGCCCACGACACCACCGGCCAGCAGTCGTTCAGCTGCCACCAGATGGTGCCGGAGCACAGCGGAGCCAACGAGCGGAAGCGTTCGACGCCAAGCGTGATCGCCCTGGCCTGGTTCAGCGAGGTCAGCCAGTGCCAGTCGTCGAAATTCGACGGTGCCGGAAGGTGTCCGACCAACCCGCGAACGAGCTTGTCGTTGCCGTCCTCTGCCTTCTGATGGCTCAACAGGTCCGGCCCGTCCGGTCGCAGCGGGTCGTCGTGGACGGCGCGGGTCAACGTCGAGAAGGCAGGCGGGGCTTGGAATCCGAACTCACTGACGAACCGCGGCCAGTACTCGCGGTAGGCGGTGTGGTCCAGTTGGTTCCAGACGTCCCAGATGTGCACTGTGCCGTGGGCCGGATCGTTCGGATGCACGTCCGGATGCGGCGAGAACGGGCTGCCGGGGCAGTAGGCGCGGGTCGGGTCGAGCTCGGCGAGAACCGCAGGCAACAAGTCCCGGTAGTAACCGTCACCCCAGGTTCGCGTCCCGACCTCGGCCTTCCAGCCCCAATCCTGGTAGCCCCAGAGGTTCTCATTGCCCCCGTTCCACAGCACCAGGCTGGGGTGCGGGCTCAACCTGGTCACCGCCTCCGCCGCCTCGGCCAGCACCTCCGAGCACAGGGGCTCGTCCTCGGTGTAACAGGCACAGGCGAACAGGAAATCCTGCCAGACCATAAGCCCCTTCTCATCGGCACTGTCGTAGAAGGCGTCCGCCTCGTAGATTCCACCGCCCCACACCCGGATCAGGTTGACCCCGGCATCCACCGCCTGGCCCAGCCGGCGCTCGTACCGCTCTCGGGTGATCCGGCTCGGGAATGGGTCGTCCGGAATCCAATTGACCCCGCGGACGAAAACCGGCCGTCGGTTGACGATCAGCCGGAACGGAGTGCCGGCGTCGTCGGCGGTGGTATCCAGGGCGACGGTGCGAAAACCGATCCGGCCGTTCCACTCGTCGAGCCGGCCACCGCCAGCAACGGAGAGGACCACCCGCACCGGGTACAGCGGCTGCGACCCGTATCCGAGGGGCCACCAGAGTTCGACGTCGTCGACGGTGACCTGAATGGCGATGTCGACCTCGTCGGTTTGGACGGCAACCGTTTCCACCGCACTTCCCACCTCGACCGAGACGGTGAGCGGGTAGTTCTGAGCGGCGGGATCCCGGTCCAGCCGTACCTGGACGGAGGCGATGCCCCGGCCACCGTCCACGGCGACCAGCGGCCGCACCGCGGAGATCCTTGCCACGCTCCAGGTTTCCAGTCGTACTGGGCGCCAGATGCCCGCCGTCACCAGGTCGGGACCCCAGTCCCAGCCGAAGTTGCAGGCCATCTTCCGGATTGCGTTGTACGGGTGGGTGTTGACGTGCGGTAGCGGTCCGATCTCCAGCGATCGTCGTTCCGCCTCGTCCAGCTGGGCGGCGAACCGCACGATCAGCCGATGATCGCCCTCGCCGAGCAACTCGGTGACGTCGAACCTGTGGCCGCGGTGCTGGTTCTCGGTCTGCCCGAGCACGACCCCGTCGAGCTCGACTGTCGCGACCGTGTCCAATCCGTCGAACACCAGGTTCCGGCGCTCCCCCGGCATCACAGGCCCGGTCGCGAGCACCGTCGAATAGATCCACTCGGTGCGCCCGATCCACCCGACCGTCGCCTCGTTCCGGTCCAGGAAGGGATCCGGAATCAAGCCGGCGGTGTGGAGATCGATGTGCACCACGCCGGGCACGGTCGCAGCCAGCTCACCAGCGGCGACGACCGCCGGTGGCACCGGCCCGATGCCAGCGCGAAAGGTCCATCGGTCGTGAATCGCGCTGCAATGCAAGAATTTCTCCTCGAGTCAGCTCACCGCAGCCCGGCCGGCCTCGAGCCTGGCGACCGGCACCCGGAACGGCGAGCAGGACACATAGTCGAGTCCGACGGTGTGGAAGAAATGGATTGACTCCGGATCACCGCCGTGCTCGCCGCAGACGCCGAGTTTCAGGCCTGGCTTGGTCTTTCGGCCCTCCTCTGCGGCGATCTGCACCAGCCGGCCGACCCCGTCCGCGTCGATGGTCTCGAACGGCGACACGGTGAACACGCCCTTGTCGAGATACGAGGCGAAGACCGACGATTCGACGTCGTCCCGGGAGAAGCCCCAGGTGGTCTGGGTCAGATCGTTGGTGCCGAAGGAGAAGAAATCGGCGGCATCGGCGATCCGGTGCGCGGTCAGCGCGGCCCGCGGCAACTCGATCATCGTGCCGATCGGCACCTGCAGATCGACGCCGGCCTCGGCGACCATCTCCTTGATCAACTCGTCGGATTCGTCGCGCACCAGATGTAGCTCCATCACCGACCCGACCAGCGGGACCATGATCTCCACCTTCGGCTTCTTGCCGGCCTTGACCTGGGCGATCGCGGCCTCGGTGATGGCCCTGACCTGCAGGGAGAACAGGCCAGGCGTGGTCAGCCCGAGCCGGACGCCGCGCAGACCCAGCATCGGGTTCGATTCGTGCAGCCGGTCCACCGCAGCAAGCAGCTTGCGATCGGCCTCGGTGGCAGTGCCGTTCGCCTCGGCCAAGGCGACCTTCACCGACAGCTCGGTGCGGTCGGGCAGGAACTCGTGCAACGGCGGGTCGAGCAGCCGGATGTTCACCGGCAAACCGTCCATCGCGTCCAGCAGCTCGGTGAAGTCCTGCCGCTGCATCGGCAGCAGCGCCTCCAGCGCCGCGTCCCGCTCGTCGGCCGTCCCGGCCAAGATGACCCGCTCGATCAACGTGCGACGGTCACCCAGGAACATGTGCTCGGTGCGGCACAACCCGATGCCCTCGGCACCGAGCTTGCGCGCACGTTCGGCGTCCTCGGCGGTGTCGGCGTTGGCCCGGATTGCCAACCGCCGCCTGAGGTCTGCGTGGGTGAGCAGTCGATCGACCGCCTTGACCAGGGCGGCAGTTTCGTCGTCCGCGCCGTCGAGGGCTGCGGTCAAGCCGTCCTCGATGTAGGTCTCGACCGGCGACGGAACGACGGGCATGGAGCCCAGGAAGACCTCCCCGGTCGAGCCGTCGATGCTGATCTCGTCGCCCTCGCCGATCACGGTCGACCCGACCCTGGCCGTCTTGGCCGACGAATCGACGTCAAGTCCCTCGGCGCCGCAGACGCAGGTCTTGCCCATGCCGCGGGCGACAACCGCTGCGTGGCTGGTCTTCCCGCCGCGGGCGGTGAGAATGCCGTTGGCGGCGATCATCCCTTCCAGGTCATCGGGGTTGGTCTCCTTGCGCACCAACACCACCTGCTCACCCCGCGCGGCCCAGGCCTTGGCGGTGGGCGAATCGAAGACCACCCGGCCGACGGCCGCACCCGGCGATGCGGCCATGCCCTTGATCAACAGTTCCCGGCCGACCGAGCGGTCGAACTGCGGAAACATCAGTTGCGCCAGTTGGGATCCCGACACCCGGGACAACGCCTCGTCCATGGTGATCAACTGCTCGTCGACCAGCTGACCGGCGATCCTGAACGCGGCGGCGGCGGTGCGCTTGCCGACCCGGGTCTGCAGCATCCACAGCTTGCCGCGCTCGATGGTGAACTCGATGTCGCACAGGTCCCGGTAGTGCGTCTCCAGCCGGCGCATCACCTTGGTCAACTGCTTGTGGGAGGCCGGGTCCAGTTCGCGGAGATCGTCGAGCGAGAGGGTGTTCCGGATGCCGGCGACAACGTCCTCGCCCTGCGCGTTGGACAGGTAATCACCGTACGCACCGGTCTGGCCGGACGCCGGGTCCCGGGTGAAAGCCACGCCGGTGCCGCTGGTCTCGCCGAGATTGCCGAACACCATCGTGCAGATGTTGACGGCGGTGCCCAGGTTCTGCGGGATCCGTTCCCGGCGCCGGTAGAGCCGCGCGCGATCGGTGTTCCAGGAGTCGAAGACGGCGTTGATCGCCATGTCCAGCTGTTCCCGGGGGTGCTGCGGGAAGTCGCGTCCGGAGTGTTCCCGGATGCCGTCCTTGAAGATGGTCACCAACGACTTGAGGTCGTCGACATCCAGTTCCAGGTCGTTGCTGACCCCCTTGGCCGACTTCGCCTTGTCCAGCGCATCGGCGAACACCTCACCCGGCATCTCCAGCACGGTCTTGCCGAACATCTGCAGCAACCGCCGGTAGGAATCCCAGGCGAACCGCTCGTCACCGGATTCCTCGGCCAAACCCTTGACGCTGGCATCGTTCAACCCGATGTTCAGCACCGTCTCCATCATCCCGGGCATCGAGAACTTCGCCCCGGAACGGACACTCACCAGCAGCGGGTCGTGCCGGTCACCGAGACGGCGGCCGATGTTGTCCTCCAGATGACGCAACGCCATCGTCACCTCGACCCGCAGTTCGCTGGGCTCCTCGCCCAGTGCCAGGTACTCCCGACAGGCCTCAGTGGTGATCGTGAAGCCGGGCGGGACGGGGAGACCGAGCTTCGTCATCTCGGCGAGATTGGCGCCCTTGCCTCCCAGCAGATCCTTCTGGTCCTTGTCGCCCTGAGTGAAATCGAAGACATACCGGGTCATCCCTGGGGCTCCTTTGCCACCGGGCCCACCATCGGCCCACCGTCATGGAGCTTGGCAGAGTTCGGCACCGGCCACCATGCCAACTGGGTCAAACTGGACGATTGTCCAAACTTTCCTCGGCAGCGACCGGGATCCGCGGCACCTTCCGGATGCCCAGCGACATCAACGCCGCCACCAGGCACAGCCCGGCCGCGCTCAACCAGGCCATCGTGTAGTCGCTGGTCAGATCTCTGATGTAACCGGCGCCAACCGATGCGAGCGCCGCCCCCACCTGGTGCGCCGCGAACACCCACCCGAAGACGATGGTGCCCGACTCACCGAAGACCTCGACGCAGAGTGCCGCGGTGGGCGGCACTGTCGCCACCCAGTCCAGGCCGTAGACGATGACGAACGCCAGGATGCTGGGGTGCACGGAGTCCGACAGCAGCGCCGGCAGCATCAGCAGCCCGACGCCGCGGAACGTGTAGTAGAACGCCAGCAGGATCCTCGGATTGACCCGGTCGGTGAGCGCCCCCGACGCGATGGTGCCGACCACGTCGAAGATTCCGACCAGGGCAAGCAGGCCGGCCGCCGTCGTCGTCGGCATCCCGTGGTCGTGCGCAGCCGGCACGAAATGTGTGCCGATCAGCCCGTTCGTGCTGGCCCCGCAGATCGCGAAGCCGATGGCCAGCGCCCAGAAGGTTCGCGTCCTGGCCGCGTCGGCGAGGGTCCGGAAGGTCCGTCGGACGGCGCCCGACCGGACCACCGCCAGCTCACCCTGATCACCGCCGGCCAGCTGTCCCGGCGGCACCTCGGGAGCCGGATCTGTGGGGTCCGCTTCCGGTGCGCTCAGCTCTGTGGTGCCGGCCTCGGCGCCGTAGGGCTCGACACCGAGATCGGCCGGGTAGTTCCGGACGAACAGCAACACCAGCGGCACCACCGCAAGCGCACACCCGGACACCAGCAGCGACGCGGACCGCCAGCCGTATTGCTCGGAGAGCCAGGCCATCAATGGCAGGAACACCAATTGGCCCGCCGCGCCGCCGGCCGTGAGCACGCCCATCACCAGCCCTCGGCGTTTGACGAACCATCGGTTGGCAATGGTCGCGGCGAAGACCAGCGCCATCGATCCGGTTCCCAGGCCGATCAGCACGCCCCACGTCAGCACCAGCTGCCAGCCGGTGGTGACGAACACGGTCAGCCCGCTCCCCAGCGCCACCAAAACCAGCGCGCAGCTGGTCACCTTCCGGATCCCGAAGCGGTCCATCAAGGCGGCGGCGAACGGTGCGGTGAGGCCGTACAGGATCAGGTTCACCCCGACAGCGATCGACAGCAGCCCGCGGGACCAGCCGAATTCGTCCTGCAACGGAACCATCAGTACGCCCGGCGCCGACCGGAACCCGGCCGCTCCGATCAGCGCGACCAAGGAGACGGCGGCGACGATCCAGGCCGGATGGATGCGGTGGTGCTTGACGGTGGTGACCTTCGGGCGCGCCGTCGAGGCAGTGTCCAATGGCGCGGAACCGGTGGGCGGCGCACCTGGAGTCGTCACGAGTTCCCTGCCCTTGAAGTCTGCCCTTGAAGTCACTGCACTAAAAGTCGCTGCGCCAGAGGGTCGCTGCGCTAGAAGTCACTGCCCTTGAAGTCAGTGCCTCGGTGCGAGTGGTTCTGGTGTCCTGCAGGCTAGCCGGGTAAGCTCCCTTCAAGCAAGTCAGCTTGGGAGGCGAATCTTCACGTGCCACTTCGATCGGATTGGTCGGCGGCAACCTGTCCGATCGCGCGCTCGCTCGATGTGATCGGCGACCCGTGGATGCTGTTGATCCTGCGTCAGTCCTTGCTCGGGGTTCGGCGCTACGAGGACTTCCGGTCGGCGCTGCAGGTGGCCGACAACGTGTTGAGCAAGCGGCTGCCGGCCATGGTCGACGCCGGACTGCTGGACAAGGTGCAATACCGGGGCGAACGACGCACCCATCACGAGTACGTGATCACCGAAGCCGGCGCCGACCTGTTGCCGGTCCTCAATGCACTGCTGATCTGGGGCGAGAAGCACACCAGCGCACCGCAACCCGGCGCGCACATGGGGATCGTCCACCGGACCTGCGGCGCAGAATCGACCTCCGCCGACCGTTGCTCGAACTGCGGTGAACCGCTGACCGCCGCCGAGGTCTCCTGGTCGCGGTCGTGGCGCGGTCCCGATCCGCAGCCGCTGACTCCGGCTCGTTGACTCACCGTCTTTGTTGATTCACCAGCTCCTCGAGTCGACAGTCCCCTGGTCATCGGCTGGACATCTCATCAGCTGGACATCGCCGCCGCGAACGTCTGACACTCTGAACCGGTGAGCGATCCGGAACCAGCCGACGTCGAGCCGTCGACCGGCGGCGCCGTACCGGATGCCACTTCGGTTGCGGCGTTCTTCACCCTCTGCACCTACACCTGGTTCCTGTACGGGATCGGCCCGTCGCTACCACTGTTCCGGGACGAGCTGGGCACCACCAGTGCGGTGGCCGGCCTGCACAGCCTGATGCTCGCGGCGGGCATCGTGATCGCCGGATTCCTCGGAGTCGGGCTGGCTCGTCGGTGGCACCGCTACGGCGTCGCCCGGCGCGGCGTCGTCACGATGACGGTCGCGGCGCTGCTGTTCACCGGTGGCTCGCTGTTGACCGGTGCCGAGCTCGTCGTGACGCTGCCGGCCATGCTGCTTGTCGGGCTCGGCGGCGGGCTTGCCCTGAACGTGTCCACCACCGTGCTGCAGGAGCACAACGGCGTCTACGGCCCGGCGATGCTGAGCCTCGGGAATGCCGCGGCCGCTGGTGTCGGGCTGGTGACACCGCTCGCGGTCGGTGCCGCAACCGCCCTCGGCTGGACCTGGCGGGCGGCCCTGGTGGTGATCGCGCCGATCGCCGTTGTGGCGTACCTGCTGATCACCCGGCATCGCACTGACGCGGCGTATGCAGCTCGCCCTGTCGGTCACGCCCGGTTCACCCTGCGCGGTCTACCGCGCTCGTACTGGTTTGCCAGTCTCGGCGTGGTCAGCGCCGTGGCGATCGAGTTCTGCATGATCACCTGGACGCCGGATCTGCTCACCACCCGGACCGGGATGAGTCCAGGTACCGCCAGCGGCGCCGTTTCCGCGGTGGTCGGCGGGATGGCGTTGGGCCGGCTGCTGATCGGCGGTCTCGCCCGCCACCGGGCACCTCTCGGTCTGTTCCTGATCGGCGTCGGGGTGACCGCAGGCGGCTGGGTCCTGGTGTGGCTCACCACTTCTGCGGTGGCCGCGGTCGTCGGGTTGTTGGTCGTCGGGCTCGGCGTCGCCGGTCAGTACCCGCTGGGCGCAGCGATGGTGATGGCGCTGTCCGGCGGGCAACCGGATCGGGCCATCGCGGTGATGAGCATCGGCGTCGGATTCGCCTCCGGGTTGGGGCCGTTCGTGCTGGGCGCGCTGGCCGACCGGATCGGGGTGCAGTTCGCATTCCTCGTGGTTCCGGCGCTGTGCATCAGCGCCGCGCTCTGCGTCATCGCCGGGCAGCGAGGGGGGCGGCGCGCGGCCCCGATCGCCGAGCCACTTACTCTCGGTTGAGAGTCGCGTCGGCGACAGGGTGGTGGCGTGGTCGTCGAGGATGTGCTCGCCGGACGTGATCGACATCCCGGATCAGAGGAGTTCCATGACCGCGCAAGACACCCGTCCCCGGGTGGCGATCGCCTGCCAGGGCGGCGGCAGCCACACCGCCTTCACCGCCGGCGTGCTGGGCAGGCTGTTCAGCGATGACGTGCTGAGCCGCTACCGGGTGGTCGGTCTGAGCGGCACTTCGGGTGGGGCGATCTGCGCCCTGATCGCGTGGTCGGCGCTCACCGGTGGTGAGCCGAGAAGTGCCGGCCGGATGCTCGATGCGTTCTGGAAGAGCAACTCGGCCTCGAGCCCCGCCGAGTCGCTGATGAACAGCTGGATGATCTGGGCCAGTCAACTGGCCAACTTCCTGGCTGCGCCGGCGGTCAGCCCCTACGACAACCCGGCCGCCGAATTCGCCCTCGATCACCTGCGCGGACTGCTGTCGAAGTCGGTGGACTTCTCCAGCTTCGGGGCGATCGCCGACGATCCCGAGGCCCCCAAGTTGCTGCTCGGTGCCGTCGACGTGATGTCCGGGCAATTCAAGGCCTTCGACAGCCGGCACGGCGAGATCACCCCGGAGGCCGTCCTGGCGTCAGCGGCGATCCCGACATTGTTTCGCTCGATCCACGCCGCCGGCGGCGTCTACTGGGACGGGCTCTTCTCGCAGAACCCGCCGGTCCGCGAATTGCTGGACACCGAGCCGGACGAGATCTGGGTCATCCAGATCAATGCGCAGAAGACGGCAATCGAGCCGCGCACCATGGTGGAGATCGCCGATCGGCGGAACGAACTCTCCGGCAATCTCTCGCTGTATCAGGAGCTGCACTTCATCGAACGGATCGACTCCCTGATCGAGGACGGACATCTGGTCGGCGGCGGCTACAAGCCGATCACCATCCGGATCATCGAAATGTCCCGGTCCACCCAGTCCCAACGGTTGGGTGAGGCGTCCAAGATCAACCGCGATCCGGCCTTCCTGTCCGAGCTGATCACCCAGGGCCGGCAGCGCGGTGCGATCTTCGTCGACGCCATGAGTTTCGAGCGGGCCTGGCGCTCCGGCGACCAGGAAGCGGTCGAGTCGTACTTCGCGGACGAGGCGCAGATCTCGTCGGCTCCCCCGTTCACCGCCAGAACCGCCGGGCAGGATCCGGAGAGCGTCCGGGAGTTCGTCACCGATGCCTTGAGTAACAGCGTCTCGGTCGATCTGACCCGCAAGCAGATGTCCGGTGACCGGGTGCGCTGGCGGGTCAGGGTGCCGGCCGCGGAGAACGGTGGTTTCCGGATCGGAGCGGCGGAGGCCCGGTTCGTCGACGGGAAGATCGCGACCTTCACCCTCGGTCCGCTGTAACTACTGCCCGCCCGCCATCGCGCACCATGCTGCTGGGGCGGTAGGGCGGCAGGGCGTGCCTGTCGGTGTCGCGGGTGAGGATGTGGGAGTGCTGTTCGCCACCCTCGCCGCCACGTCCGCCGATGTCGCCGCCACCAGGTCCCGGCTCGCCAAACGTGCGTTGATCGCCGCCGCCATCCGGCAGGCGGTGCCGGCCATTCCCACCGACCAGGTCGACACCGCCGAGGTGGCGCTGGTGGTGACCTACTTGTCGGGATCCCTGCGGCAACGCCGGACCGGAGTGGGCTGGGCGTCGCTCAGTTCGCTGCCGGCGCCGGCGCCCCAGGCCGAGCTCACCGTGACCGATGTGGACACCGCCTTCGAGGCGATCTCCGGTTTGGGCGGTACCGGGTCGGCCGCACTGCGTTCGGCCGCCGTCGAGTCGTTGTTCGGCCGGGCGACCGAGCCGGAGCAACGTCTGCTCCGGGGTCTGGTGTTCGACGAGATCCGGCAGGGCGCGCTGGATTCCCTGGTGCAGGACGGCCTTGCGGAGGCGTTCGGCGTCCCGGCCAAGGCCGTGCAGCGGGCCGCGATGCTGCTCGGTTCCACCGCGGCAGCCGCTCAGGTCCTTGCAGGCTCCGGTCTGGACGGACTGACGGCTGTGACGCTGTCCGTCGGGCAGCCGGTCCGGCCGATGCTCGCCGCGAGCGCGCCGGACGTCGCCGGTGCCGTCGCCAAGACCGGTTTGCCCGCGGCGGTGGACACCAAGTTGGACGGCATCCGGGTCCAGGTGCATCGCAACGGCGACGAGATCTCCGTCTACACGCGAAGTCTGGACGACATCACCGGCCGGGTACCGGAGATAGTTGCGGTGGTCCGCGCGCTGCCGATCGACCGGATCGTGCTGGACGGCGAGGTGCTGTCGGTGGGTCCGGACGGCCGTCCGCTGACCTTCCAGGTGATCGCCTCCAGGACGATGACCAAGCTCGACACCGACGCCGGCCAGGCCCGAACCCCGTTGTCGCTCTTCTGTTTCGATCTGCTGGCGGTCGGTGATCGGGACCTGCTCGACGAACCGCTTGCCGAACGGATTGCGGTGATGGATGCGGTCCTGCCGGCTCAGCTGCTGGTCCGCCGACGCGTCGTGGAAACGGCCGACGAGGCCGTCGAGGTGTTCGCCGACGCGGTCGCCGACGGCTTCGAGGGGGTGGTGGTCAAGAAGCTGGCCGCCCCGTACGCCGCGGGCAGGCGCGACTCCGGCTGGGTGAAACTCAAGCCGCGCCACACGTTTGATCTGGCGGTGATCGCCGCGGAATGGGGCTACGGCCGCCGCGAGGGGTGGTTGTCGAATCTGCATCTCGCCGCCCGCGACTCCCGTACAGGGGAGTTGGTGATGCTGGGCAAGACCTTCAAGGGCCTGACCGACGCGGTGCTGACCTGGCAGACCGAACAATTCCTGGCCAGGGAGTCGCGCCGCACCAAGACCACCGTGTATGTCGATCCCCCTCTCGTGGCAGAAATCGCCATCGACGGCATTCAGGCATCGACCCGCTACCCCGGCGGGATCGCGCTCCGGTTTGCCAGGGTGATCGGCTACCGCTCGGACAAGACCCTTGACGAGGTCGACACACTCGACACCGTCATCGCACTCGGTGCGGGTGATGACGCAAACGCCGACGCTGACGCCGAGCGCGACTCCGGCACCGGCACCGGCACCGGCACCGGCACCGGCATCGACGCCGACACCGACACCGCGCCATGAAGTTTCCGCGATAGCGACAATCCGGACATCAAGGCTCGCTGTGCACGGCCCCCACCGATCAGTGCGAGGCAGGGCGGCGTGCGACATGCCCCCTCAGCCGACCGGAGGCTCGGCCAAGCTCGACACGCCCGACACCGGCGCGCTTCTCGGGTACAACTGGCGCCCAAGGATGACTGCAGCCATCGACCAGCGACCACAAAACCCCAACAGCGCGACCGTGCTGGGCGCGTCGCGCGCTCAGGCGAAGGCTTCCTCAGGTTCAGAATCGGGGTCTGCGAATTCCTCGCCGAGCTCAGCTTTCTTTCCCCCCGCCCCGGGCGCCGCGGGGGTGCCGGGTGGGGTGGTGGGCGTCGGGACGGGCCTGGCGGTGATGGTGACGACCACTTCGTCGTAACTCCTGCCCTCGGCCTCGGCCGCTCGCACCGTCACCGACCCGGCGGTGACGCCGATGGTCAGCAGGCCGGACGTCGCATCGATCTTGCAGCCGAGTTTCTCGCCCTGGATGCTGAATTTCAGCGGCGCACCGGTGGGCGTCGATTCGGCGGTGATCTGCACCGTTGTCGGCACAACGGCGGGCGGCGCCGGGGCGCCCTTCTTCGGCTTCGGTGGCGGCGGCTCCGAGGCGACAACCGTCGGCGAGGCCGCCTTTGCGTTGCGGACCGCCGGTTTGCCGACGTATTTGTCCACGTGCTCGGTGCCATTGGCACTGACGAAGAACTCCGGCGCGCCGGCACTGGGTTCGCGCAGCCCGCGGACGTGGGCCGGCGTCGCGAAGGCCGCCCGGAAGGTGTTTGTCGGAACCTCCAGCGATCGAAGGCTCTGCGTCGCGCTGAACGAGGCCGGCAGCGTGCTGGCCGGGGTCGGGTTGGACGTGTTCTTGATCAACGGCCTGATGTCCACGCCGTTGCCGATGGTGACGTGGTCGTCGCCCCCCATCTCGCCGGAACTGTTGATCACCCACCCGGCTGCCGTCCCCGCCGGGTCGTTGGTGTTCAGCGTGAACGACCCGAACGGGGTGGTCATCGCATGCGAGGTGGCCATCGGGGTCGGGATTCCGGCGAACATTTCGTTCACCCGGACGCCTTCGCATTCCGAGCCCTTGCCACCGCCGACCGCCGCGAAGGTGTGCCGGAACTTCGCGCCGTAGGTCTTGCCGCCGGCGGCCCCGGTGATCTTGGTCGAGGCGATGCTGCCGGGTGCCTTGAGCAACCCGACCGGCCGCGTGGCCGACGATCGGGAACCACCGGAATCGTCCGCCTTCACCGTGATCCGCCCTCCTGCCTGGGTGCCGCCGAGGGTGACAAGACCGGTGGCGTCGATGCTGGTACCCGCGTCGATCGCCGCCGTGTCGGCAGCCAGCGACCAGTTCACCGGTTGTCCCGCCGGCACCGAGGCCTGCAATGACGCGCCACCCGGAACGGGCACCGAGATCCGGGTGTTGTTGACGCTGATCGGACCGACGGCCTTGGCCGGCGCCCGCTGCACGATCGGCGCGCCGGAAGGAATCCGCGCGGCAGCACCGAGCGCCCGGCCGACCGCGGCGTTGCCGGCGGCGCGCTGCAGGGCGAGCACGGCGGCCGGTCCCATCGCCTTTCCGGGAGACGAGGCAGACGACGGCCCGGGGGGCATCGCGGACGTCCCATTGGCAGCAGGGGTGCGGGCCGGACCGGCGGCACGGGTCGACGATTCTGCCGCCTTGCCGTCGGGCTCGAAGGTCGTCACCGAGGAAGTCCGCTCTGCTGTCCACGGGCCTGACCCGGGTCCCCTCAGCCTGATCGACGAGCCCCTTTCGGCCCAGTGCCGAACGGGCGGCGATCAGGTCCGAACGGTTGCCCGAAGGGGCACGGCGACGACTTCTCACCGCGGAAACAGCATCACCGCGAGCGGGACGGCGGCGTGACCACGGCGTGCGCCCTCTCGATGATCTCGGCGATGTCGTCCCAGTCCTGTTCGACGTCCAGGTAGACCCCGATCCACCCTCGCCCGCCCACGTAGGGCGGCCGGAAGAACCGCTCACCGTCGGTGCCGAGCCACCGCTCCTGCGCCCCATCCGGTGCAGCGGCCCAGAACCCGTACCGCTCGTCGTGATGATGGTCCGCCATGGTCAGGAACTGTTTCTTCACGAAGAATGCCGCCTCGCCGTGGCTCAGCCGCTCACTGGCACCGGGCAACGCCAGACACAGCGCGCGGACCCGGGAAAGGCACTCATCGGCGGAAGGGATCGCCATCGTCGAAAGCTACTACCGCACGGGCAACGCCGACCTAGCGACGGCGACCTAGCCACGGCGACCACCAAGACCGCGACCGACGAGTGGGCTACTGGGCGGGCGACGACGAAACCGGCAGGTCGGTCGCAGTGCGGCGTCCCGCACGCTCCGCGCCGACCCCGGCCACCACCACGAAGACGATTCCCAGCACGGGCAGCGGACCCGGCACCTGATGCAACACGATCAGCCCGATGACCAGTGCGATCGCCGGCTCCAGGCACATCAGCGTGCCGAAGGCCGCGGTGGTCAGCCGCCGTAGTGCCAACAACTCCAGGCTGAACGGGATCACCGGCAGCAGCACCGCCAGGCCCAGTCCGATGACCAGCAGTTCCCAGGTCAGCTGGCCGAAGATCGACGGACCGGCGACGAGCGTCGCGACAATGCCGGCCACCGGCATCGAGACGGCAAGACCCTTGATGCCCGCCACGTCGTCACCGACGCGCTGGGTCAGCAGGATGTAGGCGGCCCAGCAGGCACCGGCGGACAGCGCGAACACGATGCCGACCGGATCTGCGGTGCCGTGCCACGGCTCGGTGAGCAGCACCACTCCGACAGCGGCCAACACCGGCCAGATCAGTGTGTGACGCCGACCCCGGGCCACCGCAACACCCAGCGGACCAAGGAACTCCAGCGCGCTGGCGGTGCCGAGTGGCAATCTGGCGACCGCGGCCATGAAGAACATCGTCAATCCGGCGGTGACGACGCCCAGAGCGACGCAGGCGAGCAGGCTCGACCGGGTGAACGCCGACGGTCGCGGCCGGACCAGCACGAGCAGCAGGACCCCGGCCCAGGCCAGCCGCAACCAGGCTGCGCCCTCCGGGCCGATCCGGTCGAACAGTCCGACGGAGGCCGCCAATCCCAGCTGGACACACAGCATGGCGGCAACGGCCATGCCGGCTCCGGCGCGAGGTGAGGTGAGCACTCGGCAATATCACCAGCGGAACACCGTCCATGTCCACGTGAGTATCTTGCACATACCGTTCGGCAATCCTGAACAATCAAGACATGGATACCCGGCGACTGCTGTTCCTCCGCGAACTGGCCCGGCTCGGTTCGATGCGCGAGGTCGCCGACGAGCTCGCTGTCACTACATCGACCGTGTCGCAACAGATCGCCGCCCTCGGCGCGGATCTCGGTGCGGCGCTGATCGAGCCCGACGGCCGGCGGGTCCGGCTGACCCCGGCGGGCCGGCGGGTCGCCGACCACGCGGTGACAATCCTCGCGGCGGTGGACGCCGCGCGATTGGATCTCGATCCGGACGCCGAGCCGGCAGGCACGCTGCGCGTCGCCGGATTCGCGACGGCTGTCCGCCGCTCACTACTGCCGCTGTTCGGCGATCTCACCGATCGACACCCGAAGGTGCGGTTGCTGATCCACGAGCACGAGCCGGCCGAGGCGCTGGCCCTGCTGGCCGACGACGACGTCGATCTGGCACTCGTCTACGACTACAACCTGGCCCCGGTCACCTTCGATCGGTCCGTCGACGCGGTCCCGATGTGGCAGGCAGGGTGGGGACTGGGCGTGCCCTCTGCCGACGGGCCCGGCGTCGATGACGCCGTCGCGATCTTCGAAGAATTCCGGTCGCGCGACTGGATCGTCAACTCCCGCAACACGGCCGACGAGATCGTCGTTCGCACCATCAGCTCGATGGCCGGATTCGAACCGAACATCGTCCACCACGCCGACAGCCTCGATCTGGTGGTGGACCTGATTCGTGCCGGACTGGGGGTGGGCCTGCTGCCGCTCGCTCAGCCACCCGTTCCCGACGTCACGGTGGTCCGGCTGACCGGGCCCGAGGTGATCCTCCGGGCGTTCGCGGTGAGCCGCCGCGGCCAGTCCGTCTGGCCACCCCTTGCGCTGGTCCGGGACGTCCTGCGCGCACCGGGGACGGGCGGCTGACACGCCACTGTTGCGCCGTCGGCGGACACCAACCCCGGACGGCCGACGCCATGGTTACGATCTTCCGGGAAGGATGTGTGATGACCGCAGACCCACAGGTTCCCCCATCAGTTCGTACCCCCGCCACGACGGAGGGCAGGTCGGCGTCCGAGTCCAAGCCGGCGATCCTGACCGTCGACGACGATCCGGGTGTCTCCCGCGCCGTCGCCCGCGATCTGCGCCGCCGCTACGGCAAGGATCATCGGATCGTCCGCGCGGAGTCGGGCATGCAGGCGCTGGAGGCGCTCAACGAGATGAAGCTCCGCGGCGATCCGGTTGCCGTGCTGTTGGCCGATCACCGGATGCCGCAGATGGACGGGATCCAGTTCCTGGAAAAGGCCATGGACATCTACCCCACGGCGAAACGGGTGCTGCTCACCGCCTATGCCGACACCGACGCCGCGATCACCGCGATCAACGTGGTTGATCTGGATTACTACCTGCTCAAGCCCTGGGATCCGCCGGAGGAGAAGTTCTATCCGATCATCGATCTCCAGTTGGACTCCTGGCGCCGCACGGATCATCGGGCAACGACCCAGACCAAACTGATCGGTCACCGCTGGTCGGCCAGGTCGAGTCAGGTCAAGGACTTCCTGGCCCGCAATCAGGTGCCGTACGTCTCGTACCTGTCGGACGAGCCGGAGGGCGGGAGACTGCTGACCGCAGCCGGTGTCGACGACACGCGGTTGCCCGTGGTGATCACCGCGGACGGCGAGGTGCTGGTCGAACCCACCGACACCGAACTCGCCGCCAAGGTCGGACTGAACACCACGCCAGCTGAGGATTTCTACGACATCGTGGTGATCGGCGCGGGGCCAGCGGGTCTCGGCGCCGCCGTCTACGGGGCGTCGGAGGGCCTGCGGACCGTGCTCGTCGAACGCACGGCCACCGGCGGTCAGGCGGGACAGAGCTCCCGGATCGAGAACTATCTCGGCTTCCCGGACGGCGTCTCCGGAGCGCAGCTCACCGAGCGGGCGCGCCGGCAGGCCCTCAAGTTCGGCGCCGAGATGATCACCACCCGGGACGTGGTCGCCGTCGAGGTCAACGGATCGGCTCGCACGGTGCGGTTCGCCGACGGCGGATCGATCGACGCGCATTCGGTGATCCTGGCGACCGGGGTGTCGTACCGGCAGCTGTCGGCGCCCGGACTGGACGATCTCGCCGGCCGGGGCGTGTTCTACGGCTCCGCCCTCTCAGAGGCTCCGGCCTGCAAGGGCCAGGACGTCTACATCGTCGGCGGGGCGAATTCGGCGGGCCAGGCGGCTGTGTACTTCTCCCGGTACGCCCGCTCGGTGACCATGCTGGTCCGCGGTCCGTCGCTGGCTGCGTCGATGTCGTACTACCTGATTCAGCAGATCAGCGACATCGAGAACATCCATGTCCGCACCGGCACCGAGATCGTCTGCGGCCACGGCGATGAGCACCTCGAGGGACTGACGTTGCGCGACAACGCCTCAGGTGACGAGGAGAAGGTCGACACCGGCCTGTTGTTCTGCTTCATCGGTGCAGCACCCCGCACCGAATGGCTCGACGGCGCCACCGTGCGGGACAAGAACGGTTTTGTCGTCGCAGGTCCCGACCTGGTGGCCGACGGGCAGCGACCGCCCGACTGGCCGCTGGACCGGGATCCCTATCACCTGGAGACCAGCATTCCCGGGGTCTTCGTCGCCGGCGACGTCCGGGCGGACTCCGTCAAACGAGTGGCCAGCGCGGTCGGCGAAGGAGCCATGGCCGTCACGCTGGTGCACCGATATCTGGAGAAGCGATGACAACACAAGCATCTGACGGCATTTCGAGCAGCAGCGGCACGCAGCTCACGCCCACCGATCGGCCGAAGACCTGCAGCGTCGACGAGCTCCGAACGCTGTTCCTGTTCGAGAAGCTCACCGACGAACAACTCGACTGGCTGTGCAAGGAGGGCCACATCGAGTATTTCGAACCCGGCCCGGTGTACACCGAAGGCGATCCCGCGACCTGTTTCTATGTGCTGCTCGACGGCACCCTGGTGCTCTCCCGCCGGGTCGGCGTCGACGACGTCGAGACCACCCGGACCTCCCAGCGGGGGGTTTATTCCGGCGCGATGCGGGCCTACCTCGGCAAGAACGTGTCCGATTCCTACAACGGCAGCATGCGGGTGACCGAAGCATCGCGCTTCTTCGTGCTGGACGCAACGACGTTCGCGAAGTTGATGGCCGACTGGTTCCCGATGGCACTGCATCTGTTGGAGGGATTGTTCTACGGCATCAAGAACAGCAATGAGGTGATCGGCCAGCGAGAACGGTTGCTGGCGTTGGGCCAGCTCTCCGCCGGGCTCACCCACGAGTTGAACAACCCCGCGTCGGCGGCGGTCCGGGCGACGTCCGCACTGCGGGACCGGGTCGCCGGGATGCGGCACAAGTTGGGCATGATGGTCGCCGGCAAATTCCCCATCTCGGCGATGGAGCCGCTGGTGCAATTGCAGGAGAACGCGGCCGAGCGGGTGGCGAAAGCACCCATTCTGACCCCGATGGAGGCCAGCGATCGCGAGGACGCCATCGGAGAATGGTTGGAGGACCACCAGATCCAGGGCGGCTGGGACATCGCACCGAACTTCGTCCAGGCGGGTTTCGACGACGAGTGGCTCGACCTGGTGGCCGATACCGTCCCGGACGGAATTCTCGAGGGTGCGATCAGGTGGCTGAACTACACCGTCGAGACCGAGCTGCTGATGAACGAGATCCACGACGCCACCACCCGTATCTCGACGTTGGTGGGCGCGGCCAAACAGTATTCACAGATGGACCGGGCTCCGTTCCAGACCGTCGACGTGCACGAACTTCTCGACAGCACCTTGACAATGCTGAGCGGGAAGATCGGCGCCGTCACCGTTGTCAAGGAGTACGACCACTCGCTGCCGACCATTCCGGCCTATGCAGCGGAACTGAACCAGGTGTGGACCAATCTGATCGACAACGCGGTATCGGCCATGGACGGACACGGCACGTTGACCGTCCGCACCTCTCGCTCGGACGACAGCCTGATCGTCGAGATCTGCGACACCGGAACGGGTATCGCGCCCGATATCCAGGGTCGGATCTTCGACCAGTTCTTCACCACGAAGCCGGTCGGTGAGGGCACCGGGCTCGGGCTGGACATCTCCTGGCGCATCGTGGTGAACAAGCATCACGGTGACCTGACCGTGACGTCGGTGCCCGGTGACACCCGTTTCAAGGTGCGCCTGCCGCTGACCGTCCCGCAAGCGGAACTGCTGGACTCAGCCCTGGACGAGGAGCCGCACGATGTCTGAGATTGCCGGGATCAACCCGCAGGTGCCACCCAGCGGGCCGGGTTGCGTGGAGTGTGATGCCAACGGCGGCTGGTGGTTCCACCTGCGCAGGTGCGCCGAATGCGGTCACATCGGGTGCTGTGATTCCTCACCGTCCCAGCACGCCAGCGCGCACTCCCGGGAAGCGGGGCACCCGTTCATCACCAGTTATGAGCCGGGTGAATCCTGGTTCTGGAGCTCCGCCACCGACGAGTTCTACGAGGGACCGTCGCTGGCTCCGCCGGAACATCACCCGCTCGATCAGGCCGTGCCCGGACCGGCCGACCGGGTGCCGCAGGATTGGAAGCGACACCTGCATTGATGCCGTCCACACCCGACATCGGTTCGTCGGGAAGAGATCTGCAGCCCGCACGGACATGACCTGCACTTGCCGCTCGCAGCGGGTGAGGACGCGATTGCGGTTCCTATTGCCATCAACCAGGGTGCGGCTTACGCTCCGGTTCCGACGCACAAAGCATCGGGTATGTGAGTTGTAGACGCTCACCCAACGGAGGGGAACGCTGATGGGTCTCGACGATCTGGTCAACAAGGCCAAGGATCTGCTCGGACAAGGCGAAGAAAAGGCAAAGGACGCTGCGGACAACGCGGCCGCCGGCAACACCGAAGCGGCGGCGGCCGATGCCAATCAGTCGGCCGGTCTGATCGACAAGGCCAAGGAGTTGCTGACAGACGAACGCATCGATCAGGTTGCCGACGCGATCAAGTCCAAGACCCCGGACAACGTCGACAACATCGTCGATCAGGTTGCCGCAAAGGGCAAAGAATTCAACAACTGACCTCCTGACGACAGGCGGCGGCGCGAGCACTTCGCGCCGCCGCTGTTTTGTCTCGTCACCCCGACGCCCACGACAGGTCGGAACACCTCACCAGTCAGGAAGAGCCACCTCGAGGGTGAGCAGCTCGTGCTCCACGATGCCCGACCCGGTGATCCCGGCCAGCGCGCCGGTGCCCGACCCGGCGACGATCGAAGCCCGCATCACGGTCTCCTGCCCCTCCCCCATCGACGCGCCGTGTTCCAGCACGAAGCTCCCCCAGTGCCCACGCAGGCTGCCGACGATGCGCTCTTGTGCGACGTAGGACGCCCCCTTGTCCCCGCGCGTCATCAGGGCGTGGCCGGTCGCCGTGCCGTTCAGGTCGTCACCGGCGTAGGTCTTGGCGAGCACCACCCGGCCGGTGTCCGGGGCACCCTCGTCGGTCGGCTCGGTGTCTGCGATGACATCCCAGGTGGTGATCGTGAACGGAAGCTCGAGACGAACAGTCATGGTTGCAGTCTGGCCGATACTCCGGTCGGAGGTGCACCTCGGCCGCACTGCTAGCGTCGAGCGGTGAGCGGACTCGACGAGGTGGGTGCACGCGACGGCTGGCGGTGCTGGATCTGCGACGAGAAGGTCGACCCCGACAAGTCGGTGAACGATGCCCGCGGCCCCAGCATCGACAGCTACTTCACGGCCGGCAAGTCCGCCAAGGGCAAGGGTGGGATCGAGCGACTGGCCCACCGATCGTGCAACACCAAGAAGGGTGCCGTCACCCCGGTGATCCGTTGGCCCGACCGGCTTTTCGTGTCCGACCCGGCCGTCCTGCTGACCACCGTCGACCGACTCGAACGCAAGGGTGGACGGGAGGTGGTCGGTCGGTGTCCGAGGGCCGCGGACGCCGCACAGAGCGCGGAGTGGTTGGCGGACAGGCTGTCCCGACTCGCACCCGGGTTGGCGATCAGTACGACGGTCGAACAGGGCGGTGGGCAGCATCTGCTGGTACTGACGGCCGGCCGACCTCGGCGGTGAGCGGTCAGCCGTCAACCGGCCCGGTCGGGATCTGCCCTGACACCGTCGGTGCTGCGTCCTGCCGAAGCTCCGACGCGGCCTTGGCCGCCTTGTAGTCGATCATCTCCCGCAACAGGGTCCGTCGCACGCGGGGCAGATCGGCGAGGCTGACCGCCAGCACGGTGAGCAGCAGGTACAGCACGAACGCGCTGGTGATCAACATCAGCACGGGCACCCACACCCCGCCCAGTTCCTCGATCATCGAGCCCTTCGCCCAGACCCGCCAGGTCAGCATCAGGTTCACCCCGAGACCGACGACATAGGACACCGCGAACGAGAACAGGAACGGCTTGAGCGTGCCGTCGTGCAGTCGCTCCTTGAGCGGTTCGACCCGCAACGGCGACAGCACGGACAGCACGTTGCCGATGCCCAGCCAGATCAACATCATCGTCACGAGTTCGCCGAGCGCCAGCAGCAACGCACCGAAGTCCGCTGCGCGCCATGCCAACAGCACGCTGAGCACCACACCGACGGCACCGACCAGCAGGAACATCGTGACGTTCTTCGAGAGCAGCAAGTGCCACAGTCGCCGGCCGGTGGTCAGTTCACCGCGCACCCGCCCGGCGTCCCAGCTCAGGGCGTTGGTGCACACCACGCCGCCGATCACCCCGGACAGTGCGTAGATGGCCAGGTACGGCAGCAGCTCGGATTTCTGCTCCCATTGGAAGATCCGCAGGAAGGCCAGATAGGCCAGGCCAAGCCCGAACCCGATGGCCAGCTTGACCAGGATGGACCGGGGTTTGCGGTGCAGCACGTTGCCGAATTCGGTGCTGACCCCGTTCCCGAGTTCGACGCCGTGCCGCACGGCGGTGTTGCCCGGCGGCAGGATCCGGTAGCCCTTGACGGCGGCGTCGACGGTCTCCGAGTCGCCGGCCAGCAGGGCGGCGCTCCGCGCCTGCAGCACCGCCCGATGCGCCTCGATCAGCGACAACCCGGCCACCGCGACGGCCGCATCCGCGTCGGCCTCGGCCTGCGCCGCCGCTTCGACCGGATCGCTCGGCGGCCGGTCGGTCGTCACGTCACGATCGGCGGCGACCAACTGGGCCAGCCGTCGTTGCCAGGTCGGCGACGGCGAAACCGCCGACAATCCCGGCGCGGCCAGCGCGATCCGATCCTTGGCCAGCGATCGGTCGACCTTGAGCGCGGCAGCGTCGATGGCCGTACGGTCCTGCCATTTCACCGAGCGGGCGGTGCCCTCGGCCTGGGCGGCCCGACCCGCCACTTCGGACAGGCCGTCGATCGCCGCCATCGCCACTCCTCGCCGCGTCGGGTGTTGCGGGCTCATTCTCCCGCAGCCGACGCGTCCGTCTCGACGGGCGCGATCGGCCGGACGGCGTTGATCAGCAGGGTGGCCAGGGCCAGCAGCACGGCCACCACCAGCAGCGCCCGCAGCACGGTGACGTGCTCGCCGAGGAAGCCGATCAACGGTGGCCCACCCAGGAACGCGCAATAGCCGATGGACGCGACCACGCTCACCCGGCTGGCGGCCGCCTTCGGATCGTCGGCGGCAGCACTCATCCCGACCGGAAATCCGAGTGACGCCCCGGCACCCCACAGCAGCACGCCGAGAAACGCCAGCGGTGTGTACGGCGGACTGAAGACGAACAGCAGGATGCCGGCGATCGCGACCGCGGCGAGGCCACGCAGCACCAGCACCCGGCCGTAGCGATCGAGCAGACCGGTCCCGAACCAGCGGACCGCGGTCATCGCGGTGAGGAACGCGGCGAACCCGAGCGTGCCGACCGCGGCCGGGGTCCCGTAGCCGTCGATCAGCGCCACGCTGATCCAATCATTGCCGCTGCCCTCGGAGAACGCGAACGCCAACACGATGACGCCGATGATCAACGTCCGGGGTTCTCGCCAGCGGGCGAGCGCGGCCCGGGCGCCGCCGACCTTGGGTCCGTCGTCGGGGAGGTCGTACCCGGGCGCCGCAGCATCAGCGGAGTTGTCGGGTTCCGGCGAGGGGTCCTCGTCGGCGACGAACCCGCGGACGGCGAACGGCACCAGCACCGCGACCAGAACGGCGAGCACCATCAGGTGAATGGTCACGGAGACGTTCAGCGCCACCATCAGGACGCCGACCAGCGCGCCCGCCACGGTGCCGGCGCTGTAGCCGGCGTGGAAGCGCGGCATGATCGCCCGGCCCAGATGACGCTCCACGGTCGCACCCTGCACGTTCATCGCGACGTCCCAGGCACCGTTGGCGAACCCGACCAGGAACAGGCCGAGCACCACCGGCAGCACGCCGATCAGGTACCCGCCCGCCACCACGGCGAGGCCGACGGCCAGCAGCACGGACATGTAGGCGACCGTGCGGCGCGAGTTGAAGCGATGAACGATGATCCCGGCCAACGGCAGCGCGACCAGCGATCCCGCCGCGATTGCCAGCAACACGAGTCCGAGGTCGGCCGGGCTCAATTCGAGTTGATCGCGAACCTGTGGAATGCGCGAAGCCCAGCTGGCGAACGCGAACCCGGACGCGATGAATGCCGCGTAGGTCGCCCGAATTCCCGCCGCCACCTGCTGCGGAGCCAGCCCGGCGGCAGGTGTGAAGCTCATCGACTCTCCCGACTTCCTCGACCAGCGTCAGTTGACCATTCCATCACGGACCCTGCTTTCACCGCGGACCCTGTCGTCGTCACGGACCCTGCTTTCACCGCGGACCCTGTCGTCGTCACAGACCCTGGCCGGCCCGCCGGCCCGGTCACAGCGACACCCTCCCCATCGGAACCACTTTCGTCTCCGCCACGGCAGCCGGTGGCTGTCAGGTGGACCAGCAGGAAGGCGTCACCGTCGTCTCCTGCGATGTCGGTGCGGTGGCGCCGGGTGCCTCCGCAGAGGCCGTGCTGACCATCCGTCTCGATCCTGGTGCGAGTGGCGTCCTGGCCAATGAGGCCTCGGTGGGATCAGGTGCGCTCGACCCCGAAACCGCCGACAACGTCGCCGGGGTGCAGTCGACCATCACCGCTGCGGTGTCGACGAGCGTGACCAAGACCGGACCTGCGGTGCTCGTTCCGGGCCGGTCGGCGACTTACACGCTGGCCTACCGGAACGACGGGCCCTCGACCGCCACCGACATCGTCCTCGCCGACCAGATCCCGGATGGTCTCGAGTTCAGTGCGGCCCCGGGATGTTCCCTGGTCGGTGCCGGCCCGGTCTTCGTCACCTGCGCGGTCGACCCGCTGGGTCCCGGCGGCTCCGGTCAGGTCGAGATCACCTTCCTCGTCGCTGATTCCGCCGTCGACGGCGCCACGATCCTCAATGCGGCGTCGATCGTTGCGGCCGGGACCGAGTCGGACCAGGCCGACAATTCCTCGGTGGTGAGCGGCCTGGTCGATACCGAACCTCCCGGCGGCACGTCGGAGCAACCTTCGGGATCGGGCGTGACGACCAGTTCCTTGTCACCCACCGAGACGAGTTCGGCGAGCACGTCGACAGCGAGCGGAACCAGCACGGATCCGACACCCGCGCCGACGACGCTGTCTGCTCCGCAGCCGGGCAGCGGCGGGTCGGCAGGTTCGGGGTTGTCGTCCACCGGTATGGCGGTCGGCGGGCTGCTGACCGTCGCCGCGTTACTGCTCGCCGCAGGACTTGCCTTCGGGCTGTTCGGCCGACGTCCAGGTCGCCGGCACTGAGCCACAACGCGGCCGGCCGACGACGCCGCACGGGTGGTGTTCGAGCGACGGGGGGTGGGTGCGAAACGGCGGTCGAGGCAGGGCGGAGGAGCTGGCGCGGTGAATGTTTGGAGGTCAACAGAAGGGGGAATTTCTGGTGTTGTCTGGGACCACTGTGGCCACTGCACTCCGCAGTGACGCCTGGGTTCCGCTTCGCGAGAGAGGCACTCCCATGGTGCTGGCAATTGTCTTGATCGTCCTGGCAATTCTGTTGGGTCTCGGTGGGCTGCTGTTCACCGCACTGAAGTGGTTGCTCATCGTCGCGGCCGTGTTCCTGATTGCCGGCATCGTGGCCGGGTTCATCGGCCGGGGTAAGACCAAGACCCTGCGCTGACGTACGGAGGACAAGGCGATGGCACGCAGCACCGACCGGGGCAGCTACTCGGAGGCCGATCTGACGGTCGAGCATCCGAAGGACCATGCAGCCGGGCCGACGGCGGTTGCCGTGTCGATGAAGCGTGCCCTGACCCAGATGGGCCCGAAGCGGACTGCGCAGACGCTGCTCAAGCTGAACCAGGCCGAGGGCTTCGACTGCATGAGCTGCGCCTGGCCCGACCCAGAGGTCGGACACCGGCACGTCGCCGAGTTCTGCGAGAACGGCGCCAAGGCGGTGGCGGAAGAAGCGACAAAGGCCCGCGCTACGCCGGACTTCTTTGCCACGAACAGCATTGCCGCACTCGACCGGCAGTCCGAGCATTGGCTGGGGCAGCAGGGCCGGATCACCCACCCGATGATCAAACGTCCCGGCGCAACCCACTACCGACCGATCGCCTGGGATGAAGCGTTCGAGGTGATCGGCACCGAGCTGAAGAACCTCGGCAGTCCGAACGAGGCGATCTTCTACACGTCGGGCCGGGCATCCAACGAGTCGGCCTTCGCGTATCAGCTGTTTGCGCGCGCGTTCGGCACCAACAACATGCCCGACTGCTCGAACATGTGTCATGAGTCGACGAGCATCGCCCTGCAGGAGTCGATCGGCATCGGGAAGGCCAGCGTCAGCATCGAGGACGTCTATCAGGCGAAGCTGATCATCCTGGCCGGTCAGAATCCCGGCACCAACCATCCCCGCATGTTGTCGGCGCTGGAGATCGCGAAGAAGAACGGCGCCAAGATCGTCTCGATCAATCCGCTGCGGGAAGCCGGGCTGGTCAGATTCAAGAATCCCCAGGAGCCGAAGGGTTTGGTGGGCAAGGGAACAGCGCTCTCCGACTATCACCTGCCGATCAAGCTGAACGGCGATCTGGCGCTGTTCCAGGCGCTCGGATCGCTGCTGGTGCAATGGGATTGTCTGGACCACGATTTCATCGACAGGTACACCACCGGTTTCGAGAACTGGCGATCGCATGTTGCGGCGGTCGATTGGGATCTGGTCACCGAGACCACCGGGCTGTCGCGAGAACAGATCACCACGCTCGCAGAGATGCTCCGCGACTCCGACGCGACCGTGTTCTGTTGGGCGATGGGGTTGACCCAGCATCGGAACGCGGTGGCCACCATCAAGGAAGTCACGAATGTTGCCCTGGCTCAGGGCAACATCGGCAAACCCGGCGCCGGCCTGTTCCCGGTTCGTGGGCACTCCAACGTCCAGGGCGACCGGACGATGGGGATCTGGGAGCGACCACCGGCCCATTTCCTGGACGCGCTGCAGAAGGAGTTCGGCTTCGACCCGCCGCGGCCGCACGGTCTGGACACGGTCGACTCGATCCGCGCCCTGCGGGACGGAAAGGCCCACGTCTTCATCGGTCTCGGGGGCAACTTCGTCCAGGCCGTTTCGGATACCGACGTCGTCGTCGAGGCCATGCGCAAGGCCAGGCTGACGGTGCAGATCTCCACCAAGGTGAACAGGTCGCACCTGGTCTGCGGCGAGACGGCGCTGATCCTGCCCACCAGGGGGCGCACGGAGAAGGACATCCAAGCCTCAGGGCCGCAATGGATCTCGGTCGAGGACTCGACCTGCTCGGTGCATTCCTCGCGTGGTCCGCTGGAACCGGCGAGCCCGTACCTGAAGTCAGAGGTCGAGATCGTCTGCCGGATCGCCGAAGCCACCATCGGAGACCGGCATGGGATCGCCTGGCAGGCGATGCGGGACAACTACAGCGTCATCCGCACGCACATCTCCAGGGTGGTGCCCGGCTGCGAGTCCTACGAGGTGAACGTGCACCGGCCCGGCGGTTTCGTGTTGCCTCATCCCCCGAGGGATTCCCGGACGTTCGGTACGAAGTCGGGCCGGGCAGAGTTCGTCACGTCCCCGATGGAGGTTCTCCAGGTGCCCGAGGGTCACCTGGTGCTGCAGACCTTGCGGAGCCACGATCAGTTCAACACCACCATCTACGGGCTCAGCGACCGGTACCGCGGGATCGAGGGTGGCCGGCGGGTGATCTTCCTGCACCGCGACGACATCGCGCACCTCGGGTTCCGCAACGGCGACTACGTGGACATCAGCACGCGCTGGACCGAGGACGACCGGGTCAGGTGCGCGAAGAGCTTCCGGATCGTCGAATACGACACGCCGCGGGGATCGGCCGCTGCCTACTACCCCGAGACGAACCCGTTGGTGCCGCTGGACTCCACTGCGCTCCAGAGCAACTGCCCGACGTCGAAGTCGATCATCGTGTCGTTGAAGGCTGCCGGTTCGCCGCCGGCGGGGACCTGGTCCGGAGAACCGGCGAACGACCAGGATGAGGTCGGGGCCGACTGGTCGCACAAGAGCCACCCGCAGCCGGAGCATCTCTCCTGACGGTTTCAGGTCGGGTCCGGGGGCTGACAGGCCGCCAAGCCACCGGCCGCAGGGGCATTGACCTGTCCTGAGCAGGGTCGGCGTCGGCTTCGGCTGATCGCACAAGGGCCGACTGCGGCCGCACTGTCCTGTGCTGAGCAGGTCGGCGTCGGCTTCGGCTGATCGCACAAGGGCCGACCGCGGCCGCACTGTCCTGTGCTGAGCAGGTCGGCGTCGGCTTCGGCTGATCGCACAAGGGCCGACCGCGGCCGCACTGTCCTG
>Ga0164308_10000129_pt1 | contig 38403 bp, 25 predicted proteins | sample Whisoiple_246_MG_FD_109983 | JGI IMG/M metagenome (GOLD analysis project Ga0164308, IMG submission 109983) | Soil microbial communities amended with fresh organic matter from upstate New York, USA - Whitman soil sample_246_MG | ecosystem: Environmental > Terrestrial > Soil > Unclassified >... | reverse complement strand
GGGAGGGACTTATTGTCCCCCCGGTAATAACCATTCAGCCACTCGTTCCCGAACGGCTACCTTGTTATGACTTCAGACCAGTCGTTTACTATCCTTGGATGTCTTTAGACAACTTCAGGTATAGCTTACTCCCAGCCCGTGACAGGCAGTTAGTAGATCTTGAAGCTTTAATTTCACCGTGACGTGGTGATTCACGATTACTAGCAATTCCTAATTCATGAGCTCGAGTTACAGAGCTCAATCCACAAAGGGGAAATTTGGGGATTACCTCCAAGTTACCTTATTGGATCCTTTTGTATTCCCCCTAGCTGCACGTCTGTAGCCCACTCCATAAGGGCCATGAGGGCTTGTCTTAGTCCTAATTATTCGGGTTTATCACCCGATGCTCAACTAGATATTAACTAGTTGCAAGGGTTTTGTTCGTTATGCGGACTTAACCTTACATCTCACGACACGAACTGAAGACAGCCATGCAACGCCTGTGTTACATTCAAGGAGTGGTAAGATGTTGTGCGGATCATCACATTAAACAACATGCTTCACTGCTGGTTTTCAAGACCCTCTATACTTTTGGGTTTCAACCTTGCGGCAGTACTCCCCAGGTGGAGTGCTTTAATCTACATTTATAGACCCATTAAAAACGGATCTAAGGCACTCATCGTTTACGGTATGGACTACACGGGTCTCTAATCCGTTTTGCTCCCCATACTTTCGTACCTCAGCGTCAGTGTTTAGTTAGAAAAAAGCCTTCGCCTTAAGCGGTCTTCCGAGGATCAACAGATTCCATCCCTACTCTCGGAGTTCCTCTTTCCTCCATTACACTCTAGTTTCATAGTTACTGAAAAACTCTTATTCATTTAGTTCGATACCTTTCAGTCTTATGATACAGCCTACGTACCCTTTAGACCCATTAATGATGAATAATGCTTACCCCTCTCGTATTACCGCGACTGCTGGCACGAGATTGGTCGGGATTAATAGGAAAGTACAGTCATTATCCTCCTTTCCGTTAGGACTTTATCAAATTAATGTATCCGTCCTTCTAGGTGACTGGTTCAGCCTTTCGGCCATTGACCAAGATTCCGCACTGCTGCCGATACTTTGCTCGTGTGGGCCTTTCTCATTCCCACTGTGGTTGATCGTCCTCTCAGACCAACTATAGATCATTGGCTTGGTAAGCCGTTACCTTACCAACTACCTAATCTATTCAATAGGTACATCCATAGGCGAAATTAATCTTTTCTTACCCGCGCAAAGCGCGGGCTTAAATACAAAAAACCTACATAGTAGGCTTTTGTATTTAATATTTGGTATTCCACCAATCCTATGGGTAGCTTACCTATTCATTACTCACCCGTTCGCCATGTCGGACCACAAGTGGTCCGCATTCAACTCGCATGTGTCAAGTCCCTAGATAGCATTCACTCGAAACTAAGTTTAAATTTTTACTTATTATTCTAATTTAACGGGATTATAGATCCCCTTTTCATTAAAATCATAGATTCGTTTAAAGGATCGGCGGGCGCCTGCGCCCGATGATCCATCGCCGGCTGTGCCAGCGCCGGATCTAAGAAATTTACCGTTTCACGGTTTCGAAAATATTAGAAATTAAAATCTTATTTGTTACTTATATTTTATTAAATATAATTATTAGTTTCACTGGGTATCTGTCTAAATAAGTCAAGACCCACGTAGGTTTTTATCCTAATGACGACGCCTAAATTCTATTTATATTATTGAAATGTTATATCATTAAATACTACCCATTCTTGATTTAATAATCATTGATAAATTTTTCTATCATATTATACACATTAGGTTGTTTAAAAGAAAAGTGAAACCTTATTATAAAATTTAAAGGATCTCGATTTACAAAAAATTAAAAGGAATCGGGGCAAAGCCCCGATTTGCAAGGGTTTATCGGCCTCTTGCTTTATAATAGTCTGGAGCCAAAGGCTTGCTCCTTAAACCTAAGACGAGGCTATTAATAAATAAATTGATGATTACTGGATTATTAATATTCCAGTGATCATCAATTTGGGATTTTGATAAATTTAATGGTTTCGAATCTCTGATAATTAACATTTCATTATCATTTAATTCAATAACATCATATACTTGATAATTAAGAAGGATTTTTTCTAATTGATCTACAGTAATAATTTCTGTTTTCATGATTTGCGGGTTTCTTCCCATATAACCATAAATTGATGTTTTAAAATTATAAATTTAAAAATTCCGGCCCAGAGTCTATATTATTTATTTAATCTACAAACAAATGATATTTTTTCGAAGTTAGGTGTCATTATCCGCGGAAATCTAAATATAAAAGTAATAATGGATTTTATTTTAATAAAAATTAATAAGTTGGTTTGGCTTAATTGGTAAAGCACTCGATTTGTAATCGAGGTAATAGTAGTTCGAGTCTACTAACCAGCACATATTCAAATAATTAAATAATATTATAACACCTCCATAATTAAAGAGAAATCTACTGATTATTTTGTAGATTTATCACCGAAAACCTTTAATTTAAATAACTTATATTGTGGTGATATTAGTTATTTTCAACAATTTTTAACGTCACTTTACAAATTGGAATTCCTATGTTTTCAGACTGGTAAAATCACCTTATAATTTATACCACCTTCTATATACTTCCTTGTCGATCCTACTTCTGATTATCCACAAGTAGGATCGACAATAATCTTATTTGTTCTAGAATTATCTAAAATTCTTGAATAATTATTATTTCTTAATTCTTGAACATATCTGATTGTGTTATCTGATTCTAATCTATAATTTGGTTCTACATTAATGTTTTCATCAACATCTTCAAAATTAATATTTTCTATAATATTTTTATCATAAGTTAATGTAGTAGAAGAACTTTTTGCAGAGTTAGTTTCAGAATCAGATACAGGTCCAAAAACTAAATCACAAACTCAATTCATAAATCTATCGTGGAGTGAATGATTTTCTAAATCAAAAGAGTTTGATGAAATATTATCAATAAAATTATTAAAATTATTTCTAATTTGAGAAATAAAGGAATGTGTTCCAATAATTGTAGAATAAATAGGATTTGTGATAATATGAAATAAATTATATACATAAACACAACAGTTATAACCAATACAATAAGTACTGTAACTAACAAATCCAAATAAGATTATAAAAATTGTAAATTTAATTATTTATAAAATTTGTTACATTTTCTGAATCAATTGATCTGGGCAACAATAAATTTCTAGTTGATAAAATATAACTTTCAAAAATATTTCTAATGTCGAAGATAAAATCTAGAACAGAATTTTCAACAACAGTAGGGATTTCTTGTTGAGAACTTGAAATAATATCAATATTCTCATTTAATAAATATAATAATAAAGCATTCATGTTAAATTATAGTAAAATATAAAATAAAGTATGACAACTTAAATTAATTTTTAATTTTTAAATTAGTAATTACAGATCTTCCATCAATGATTTTTTTGGTACATTCCACATATTTTAATTTTTTTAAAATTAATAATAATGTAGATGAAAACATTCTTAAAGATAAACCATCCAAACCTTTTTTTTCACAGTATTTTAAATAGTTAGAATATAAAAAATGTTTAGGATCACTGTCTTTACTTCCAATCGGAGTATTATTGTTATTTGAAGCTACTAAACAATTTAAAATCCATTCTTTAAGAATGTTTTCAGATGCTGGATCAATATCTTGTTTTTCTAGGAAGATATTGTTTTGATTATTAATTTGTTCATCTTGGTAAATTTTATAAATAATTTTATTTAAACTAATTTTTAAAAGATTATAAATTTTTAATAAACACCAAGAATTAAAAAATAATAAGATCATACTTAAAATAGAATAAGAAATAATAATAATATTTAATAGTGTTTTCATATCCATAATGTTATAAATATAATAAGAAAATACTATAGTAAACAACAATAAGATTCTTTTAAGAGTAGTAATTAATAACATTGGATTTTTAAAAATCACATTCAAGATAAATCTTGAAATTATAATATTAATATTTCTAAAGAAATAAATTAAAAACAATCTCATAATAAAATTTAAACTTATATTATGACAGCAGGGGGATTAAATAAATATTTATTTAATCCTTTTTTAATTATAATTATTAAAATTATAATTTTAATAATTATAATAATATTGCCGCTGTTCTCGTATATTTAACAAAGTTAAATATTACGAAGGTAATTACGGTGGCTTAAATTAATAATAAATTAAAATAAATTAGAAAACTTTTTAAAAAGGTTAACACTGTCACCATTGTTGCAATTTTATTTAAATTAAAGGTTTTTATTTAAATATTATATGATTTAATATTTATTTAGATTGGGTGGTGTTAATTATTATATATTTATTATAGATTATAATGAGTTATTTTAACCTTATTTGTTTGACATTAAGTTATTGTCGTCGTCGTCTAAGGTATTTTACAGTTAGATGATCAGAAGATGGATTGTTAGGGATTTTATTATTTACTGGTGTTGTATCTGGGGAAGGTGGTGTTACAATAATTGTTGAAATATCATTATTTTCTGTGTTATCATCTTCTGTGTTATCATCTTCTGTGTTATCATCTTCTGTGTTACTATCTTCTGGTGAATTATTTATAGTTTCAGTAAATTAAGTTGATTTTTTAGCAATTTCATTTTCTAGAATATTAGATTCATATAATTGTTTATAAAGACTTTCTTCGAAGTTGTTATTTAAAGTATCTAGGTTTTTTAGATTTTCATTATTAAAAAATATTAAAACTTTTAAGTTTAAGTTTTCATATTATCATTAAATAGAAGGGTACAAAATTATTTAACGGGGACAAATACACCACCGTAATTCCCTTCGCTATATTTTATTTTAAATAAAATAAAATATACGAGGACGGTGGTGATCAAAGTAATTATATAATATATTCAGTTAAATAATCAGGTAGGTGTTAATTTTTATTGTAGATGAATTATTCTTCAAAAATAATAGTCACAAATGTGTTAAAATAATGAGTAATATTATTAAACATTTTTAGCGTATGTTCATGTACATGGTGATTATAATTTAAAAAAGAAGGTAATAAATAAACTAAAATAAAATATTAACTAAAAAATAAATTTAAATATATATAGAAAAATATATCGGTAAAAATAGTAGAAGTAAAAATAAAAAATATCAAAAATTAATGTTTTTTATTAATATATCTTAAGAGTTAAAATTAAAAATTTATAAAAATAAGTCTTTATTTTCATTTTCTACTTAGATAATCAAAATTAATTTGTTTTTTTCTATATACCTGGTTATCAAGAAATAAACAGGAAAAAAAGTGTGTTCTTCTTAATAAATTAAATTTTAATATTAAGATTTTAAAAATAGTGTTTTTATTTTATGAGGCTATTAATAAACATTTTATTTTTTATTTTTTTTGATGATTGTCTATATAGATAGTATCCTAAATATAAATAAATTAAATATAATCTAGAGAAGGATCTGCAGGGCCCTTCCTAGAAGAACTTCTTTTTGGGAGTCCTTAGTTTTTTTGATATAATAGATATTATATATACTTATTATAAAATAGGACGGCCAAAAACCGTCGATCTTAAACTAGCTTTACGCGTGAAATATTTATAAATATTCAGAGTATGAACATTTTATTATAAAATTTATGATTTATTTATAATTTATTCTTATTTAAACATAAAATTTTAGATTAAATTAAAAAAAAAATCGCCGAGATGACCTTTCGCCCCAAGGCCTTGGGCCACTCGTCGGCCCCCCGTTTTAATATTAACTATATATACTCTGAATATTTTTATATAATAATTTTATTATTTAGTCAAGGAGGCCGCTGCGCGGCCTCCTTGACATCGGGGGCCTTTGGCCGCCGATGTCTTTATATTTACAGCTTTTTTTATACTTTATAAATTTAATAATTATTAAATAAAAGTAATAATAAAAAAAAAGGATTATAACAACTTCTAATATGGTTAGATGGCTGTTCTCAACAAATGCTAAAGATATTGGTACTTTATATATTATCTTCTCTATTTTTGCGGGTATGATTGGTACTGCCTTTTCTATGTTAATTAGATTAGAATTAGCTGGTCCTGGAATTCAATATCTACATGGTGATCATCAATTATATAATGTAATTGTAACTGCTCATGCATTTGTTATGATTTTCTTCTTAGTTATGCCTGCTATGATTGGAGGTTTTGGTAAAAACCTTATTTCAATTCAATGTATTTTACAATCTACTATGAACAATTTCATGTCAAGTATTCAAACTAAGTCTTATTCAACAACTAATTCATTCAATAATGGTCAATTAGGTTATTATTTAGCCGGGTTAATTGAAGGTGATGGTACTATTATTGTACCAACTAAAGATAAAACTCCAAGTGGTAAAAAAACACACCCTGTTATTAGAATTGTGTTTACATTAAATGATTTACCTTTAGCTAAAAAATTACAACAAGTATTAGGTTGTGGTTTTATTCAAAAACCTAAAACGGGAAATTATTATTTATTTGAAATTCAGAATATTGATGGATTATTCAAATTAGCTAATTTAATTAATGGTAAAATGAGAACTCCTAAGATTGAGGCTCTTCATAGACTTATTAATTGGTTAAATGCTAAAAATAATGGTTCAATTGAATGTTTAGGATTAGATACAAGTGATCTTAATAGTAATAGCTGGTTTGCAGGGTTTAGTGATGCAGATTCTTATTTCCAAGTAAGTTTAACTCATAATAAAGAATCAAATATGATTAAGAATATTAAATCTTTTTATCGATTAGAAATTCAACAAAATTATCATGGAGAATTAAACAGATATAAAGAAATTATGGAATTAATTGCTAAATTCTTACAAACTAAATTATCGTCTAGACAAAGATTAATTAATAATAAAGAATATACTAGTTATATGGTTATTACTTCAAGTTTTTCAACTAATTTATTAATTGATAACTATTTTAAACAATTTCCTATGTTTTCTTCGAAACATTTAGATTATTTAGAATGGTCAAAAGTACTATATTTAAGATTAAACAAAAAACATTTAATCAATAGTGGTGCTTTAATGTGTCTTGAAGCTAAAAATAACATGAATACAAAACGAACAACATGGAATTGGAATCATTTAGATAATTTTCCAACATTATAATAATTAACGAATATAATTTGTATTATATATGATAAAAATTGAAATTAAAAAGTTGCCGTCATTACGAGTAATTGTAATGATAATTACATCGCTATTTGCTGGAAACCCCTAAAGACTTAAAAACCTAGTTCTTTAACTTCTTAAGAACGGGTAAAATTGTTAAGTATGTATAATGGGCAATCAGCAGGAAACCAACGGAATATTAATATTCTTAATGAGAGTGATTATAACACAATCATTTGATATTGATTAATATAATCAATATCAAGTAGGATCCTCAGAGACTACACGCGATGCCCCAATATAAAATATTGGGTGAAGATATAGTCCGGTCCTTAATGAAAGTTAAGGAATAACTGAACTGGTTTGTTCCTTTAATGATTGGAGCGCCTGATATGGCATTTCCTCGATTAAATAATATTTCATTCTGGTTATTACCTCCTTCTTTAATTCTTTTAGTAGCTAGTGCTTTCGTAGAAAACGGAGCTGGTACTGGATGGACTGTTGAAAATGGTAAGCAGTCGCCGATCTGTAAAGATCGGGCAACAAAACATCACTCGATGCGGGAAACTCCTCAATTCGGAAAGAACTACTCATCAATCATAAATCCTTTGGGGTTTAATAGATTGGCAGTAAAAATGTTCTTGACACGGGGACAATCCGCCTGGGGTAAATTAGATTATTCTACTTTATCCCATCAGAGACTAAATGTGATGCAACCTAAGAATACAGAATTTCAACAATGGCTTGTCGGTATAACTGATGGAGATGGATCTTTTTCTGTCTTACGTCAAGACGACAAGTGGACTTTAACGTTTAAAATCTCTCAAAATACTTATAACTTACGAGCTTTGTATTATATTAAACAACAATTAGGAGTAGGTTCAGTAAGTGTAGAATCTAATAAAGATATGGGTAGTTTTAGAATCAGAGATCGAAAACAATTGGCGAATATTATTTTCCCTATTTTTGATCGATATCCTCTATTAACAACCAAATATTTCAATTATGCTAAATTCAAGTCAGCATATGCTATTCTTGAGGATAAAGAATTAACTAAATCCCAAAAAAATGCACAGATTGAAACTCTATTATTGATTCAACCTGATGAATCTTATATCTCTCCAGCTTGGAATAAAATTACTTTACCTATTGCTGATGCAAATGAAGCAGGTAAGGTTATTTCTAAGTCATGGTTAATTGGATTTGTAGAAGCTGAAGGTAGTTTTTATTTGGTATCTAAGGATGCAAGTAGAATCGTACATGAATTTAGTATTACTCAAAAATTAGATAGAGTAGTACTAGAAGGTATTAGACATATTCTTCATATTTCCACTAAAGTCGTATACAAAGAAAAATATAACCACTATATGATTGATACTACTAATTCTAGAGCAATCAGTAATGTATCAAAATATTTCTTCAATACTATGAAAGGTATGAAGGGTGTTGAATACAGAATTTGGTCTAGATCGTTTAATAAACACAAAGGAGACTATTCTCAACTTGTAAAGATTCAGAAAGTATTACGAGGATTAAGAAAGGTTAGAGCCAATAACACATTGTGGACTTCTAAGTCTCCTAAAGGGGGAATGCCCTGGGAATACCTTAGGTCTTAGGTTGAAGGTATAGTCCGACCAACGGCGAGAGTTGTTGAGTATAACGATAGAACTCCTGTATCTAATAGGTACAGAAGTTTGAGGTTATCAACATTAATGTTATCCTCCATTATCAGGTATTGCTTCTCATTCTGGTGGATCTGTAGATTTAGCGATCTTTAGTCTTCATTTATCTGGTATTTCTTCTATGTTAGGAGCAATGAACTTCATTACTACTATTTTAAATATGAGAGCTCCTGGAATGTCATTCCACAAAATGCCTCTATTTGTATGGGCTGTATTAATTACAGCAGTTTTATTACTTCTATCTTTACCTGTATTAGCCGGTAAACTTATTCTGCCGGCTTTAAATTCGGCTATTTGCTGGAAACTGTTTGATAATTATACATTATATCAAACACAATCAGCAGGAAACCCATTAGATTTGAATTTTTTGGGGATCTTCAGAGACTATACGCCGGAATTAATCTGTTGTTCTATTTTACCTGTATCTCAATTAAAAATTAACAAAGTCAATAAAGATTCAAGATTCTTTGATGAATCTGATTTAAATTTAACCAAATACAATCTTATCAATTCAAAATTTAATTCTTATTTTACTGGACTAATCGAAGGTGATGGTACAATTATTGTACCTAAAACTGAAAGATCTCCTAAAGGAAGAATTAACTATCCTTCGGTACAAATTGTTTTTCATCTAAAAGATTTACCATTAGCCTTAATTATTCAAAAACAATTAAAAAATGGGTCTCTTTCTAGAAAAAAAGGAGTAAATGCTTACATTTTAACTATTAATAATTATGAAGGATTATTATTAGTTGCTACATTACTTAATGGTAATATGCGAACTCCTAAAATCAAAGCATTAAACAATCTAATTGATTGGCTAAATCTTAAGTTTGATAATCTTAATATGGTTAATAAACCTTTAGATACTAGTCCATTGGATTCAAATGCTTGGTTATCTGGATTTATTGAAGCAGATGGACATTTTTCTGTAAGAACAACTACCACTTCTAAATATCCTAGAGTAGAATGTAGATTTGAATTATCTCAAAGTCAAAAAGATCATAAATTAGAAAATAAATTATCATTTATGAATAATTTGGCAGAATTTCTATTTACTTCTGTTAAGGCTATTAGAGAGGATAAACCTAAACCTGAATATAAAGTAAGAACGACTAGTTTAAAGGGAAATTTAGTATTAGAAAATTATCTTAATCTATTTCCCTTATTTGGTAGTAAATATTTGGATTATAAAGATTGGATTAAAGTTTTAGATTACTTTAAACAAGGTGGATTTAAGCATAGTCAAAATATTGATAAAATCATTGAAATTAAATCTTGTATAAATGACAAAAGAACAGTTTTTATTTGGGATCATTTACAGAATTTTTACAACTTAGATTAATAAGATATAGTCCCAACATACATGTGAATGTATGAGTATTTACCTTAACAAATAACATTTGTTTTGAGGTCAGATTATAATTATAATCTGAGCCATGGGTCCTATGACCAGTAAATCAAGATATATTATATTATTTAAATTTAATATAATTCAAAAGGGAATTACAATGTTACTAACAGATCGAAACTTTAATACTTCTTTCTACGAGCCAGCAGGAGGAGGAGATCCATTATTATATCAACATCTTTTCTGGTTCTTTGGTCATCCAGAAGTTTATATTTTAATTATTCCTGGATTCGGAATTGTTAGTCACGTAGTATCTACTTTCTGTGGTAAACCAATTTTTGGATACTTAGGTATGGTCGGTAGGCCCAAATTAATTTATTAAATTAATTTGTATCTTCACTATATGCTGGAATCTCCATTTACTTTAAGTACCTTAAGGTAACAATCTTAAAGATATTATATGGATAATCAGCAGGAAATCATTAATAAAATGAATTCCTCAGAGACTACACGTGAAGAACTTATAAAGAATTAATCTTTATTTGAATTTATTTTCAAAATTAAGTTAAGATATAGTCCAGCTTAATTTTTATTATATTTAATAAATTTTTATTATAAAAAATAAGTATGTAAATATATAACATACCCAATATGAAATATTAAACATACTTTATATTAAAGTTTATTGCTTTAATATTTAGGATCATTATACGATCCTATAATTATAATTATAAATTATAATTCTCTCAATTTAAGAAGAAATTTTAATATATAACAATTATGGAAACTAAATTTTTATACAATACTAAAATCTTACATCCTCAATGGATTACAGGATTTACTGATGCAGAAGGTTGTTTTTCTATTATTATTGAAATTACTAAATCATTAAAATGGAAAGTAAGAACATCCTTTGAAATCAATTTACATGAAAAAGATATTAATATTCTATATGATATCTTTTTTTAAAGTTGGGTCTGTATATCACACACCTTCTAGATCTCGATGTGTTTATCGAGTAACTAAAATTGAAGAATTAATTAATGTTATTATTCCTCATTTTACTAAATATTCATTATGTAGTAAAAAAGGAATTGATTTTATTCTTTGGTCAAAAGTAGTTTATATGAAAAATGAGAAAAAACACTTAAATTTTGAAGGATTTTCTACTATTTTAAGTTATTATGCTGCTATTAATGACGGTATTTCACCAAAAGTAGCTCAACATTATCCTAATATTGAAGCAGTCTCAAGACCTGTTATTAAATTATCTAAAATTTTAGATCCTTATTGGGTTTCTGGTTTTGTAGCTGGAGATGGAGGATTTTCTATTAATATTAGACCAAATAAAAAAATTGAATTAAGATTTTATATTGCACAACATAGTAAAGATATTGATCTTATGAATTCATTAGTTAATTTTTTTGGAGCAGGTAAAGTTTATTTAAGATCAAATTTATCTACTCCAAGATGTGATTTTATTATTCAAAATTTAACAGATATTACTACAAAAGTAATTAATCATTTTGATAATTATCCATTAAATAATATTAAAACATTAGATTATAATGATTTTAAACAAGTTGTTTTTCTAATTAAATTAGATAAACATTTATCTATTGAAGGATTTAATCAAATTTTAATGTTAAAAAATGGTATGAATACATCTAGAATTAATTTTAAATAAATTAAATTTATTAAAACATTTTGTATAAATATTAAATATAATAAAAATTAAGATACGTTACGCAATGTTATCTATTGGTGTTCTAGGATTTATTGTATGGTCTCACCATATGTATACTGTAGGATTAGATGTTGATACTCGAGCATACTTCACAGCAGCTACAATGATTATTGCAGTACCTACTGGTATTAAAATTTTCTCATGGTTAGCTACTCTATATGGAGGAAGTATTCGATTCACAACTCCTATGTTATTTGCATTAGGATTCTTAGCATTATTCACTATTGGAGGACTTACAGGTGTAATGCTTGCTAATGCTTCAATGGATGTAGCTTTACATGATACATATTATGTAGTTGCTCATTTCCATTATGTTTTATCTATGGGAGCAGTATTTGCAATGTTTGCTGCTTTCTATTACTGGATTGGTAAAATTACTGGTAAAACTTATAATGAATTATTAGGACAAATTCATTTCTGGAGTCTATTTATCGGGGTAAATCTTACATTCTTCCCTCAACATATGTTAGGTCTAGCAGGAATGCCTCGAAGAATTCCAGATTACCCAGATGCATATGCAGGATGGAATTTAGTATCTAGTTTTGGATCTATTATTTCTATTGTAGCTTCATTAGTTTTCCTATACGCATTATATGATTTATTAGCTCGACAAGAATATAACTTAGCTAATAACTATTGGTATGTACCTCAATTCTTTAGTAGTTCACGAGCAATTGGAGCTACTTCAACAGCTTCAACTTTAGAATGGTCATTAACTAGTCCACCATCATTCCATACTGTAAATTCATTACCAGTTCAATCTTAATTAAATTAATAATATAACACCCCCTTAGAATCTGGACCTAAAAGTCTAAATTCGGCCTTTTGGCTCGAATTTTAAAATATTTAGTTTTATTCAAATAATAATATCATATTTAAATAATAAACTTATTTAATATAAAATTAAGATTCTAGGCTATTATTTTAAAACTTAAAATTTTAAAATATTAATCTATTTATTAATAGTCCTTCGGAACTAATATTTTTATTAAAATTTTATAATAATTTTAAAACAAATTGGGACAAAGCTCTTATTTGTAAGGAGTTTATCGGTTTTTTGTTTTATAATTTAAAAAATTAAATATTTTTAAAAAATATTTATATATGTATTTTATGTAAAATCGATTTACCTTTTTGTGGTAGATTCTATAAGTACCATTATAATATGTGGGAAACTAAATAATCGATTTAATAATTATAAATTTTATAAATTTGATTAGACATTAATTATGCTTAATAATAATTAAAATATATGTTATTTTAAAAAGATAAAATATAAATTAGGATATATTAAATTTATAAAAATAAGTAAGTAATTTTTAATTTTTTGAATAAATGAGAAAAATAAATTTTTTTGTTTACTAATAAAATTTTTATTTATATTTAATATAAAAAATTTATTTATATTTAAAAAATAAAAAGTCCCTCCGGGGGGCATTTTAACCCACAAGAGACATAGAGCTGTTCATTAGGCTCTTAAATTACAATTTATCGAATTTATGTTTTTTAAATATAGAAATAACAACAAAAAATTATAATTTTTATTATTAAAAATATTCCTGAAAATATTATAATCAGATAGGATTAATGATAATCTTATTTATAAGCAAAATTTATATTAATAAAATAAAATAAATTGAACGGTTTAATTAACAATATATTATTTTTTTATATTTTAATATTACCTAGTTAAAAACGGATTTTAATAATATTATTTATTTTGTAATAAATTGTATATTATATAAGTAATAAATTTATTTAAAATTTATTTTTCACTGGTTTTTATATTTTACTTTAAAGTAAAGATAAATATTAGTTTAAAGTTTATAATAAACTTTAATCTTCTCTTAATTTTGTTAAGACTTAAAATTTATTTTAATCTTAATAAATTAAAGATAGTATCTCTAATGAGATAGTTGTTAAGTGAGTAATGGTTTTATTCGGTGTATTAACCATGATTTTAGCGATTGCCTTATTTTCCCTTCGAATTCCTGCGATTTATTTTAATCGAATCACAATTATTTTACTACTTTTTTCTGCTTTATTATCATATAATTCTCTTTATATGAATAATATTGGTTCAGGAGTAGGAGTGTTCGGTGGATTATTTCAAGTTACAACTATTACTCAAAGTATTGATGTATTTATTTATTTATTAGGAGCTTTAGTACTTTTATTAAGTGAAAAAGCAAATAGAGCAAATACTCTATCATTTAATAAATTAAATTCAACTTTAGTAAATAAGAGTAAAGGATTATCAGTATTAGCTGAATATCCTCTTATTGCTTTATTTTCTGTATTAGGTATGAGTAGTTTAATTTCAAGTAGTGACTTAATTTCTATGTTTTTATCTATTGAATTACAAAGTTTTGCTGTATATATTTTAGCTACTATTTACAGAGAGTCAGAATCTGCAACATCAGCTGGATTAAAATATTTCTTATTAGGAAGTTTATCTTCAGCTTTAATTTTATTAGGAAGTAGTTTATTATATAGTTTTACAGGACTAACTAGTTTTGAAGGATTATATATGTTATGTTCTACAACAGAAACAAATACTGCGATTGAAATTAGTGTATTATTAATTATGGTAGGTTTACTATTTAAAGTATCTGCAGCTCCATTTCATAATTGGGCTCCAGATGTATATGATGGAGTACCTACAGTAGTAACAACTTGGTTAACAACAATGCCAAAAATTGCTTTCTTAGTATTTATTTTAGAATTCCAAGGATTTACTCAATTAGCTAATTGGTCTTCATGGACTAATTTATTATTAATTAGTTCATTATTATCATTATTAATTGGTACAATTGGAGGATTAGCTCAATATAGAATTAAACGATTATTAACATATAGTACAATTTCTCATGTAGGATTTTTACTATTAGCATTAGCAATTAATAATGAAGAATCTGTAGAATCTTTTTTATTTTATCTAATTCAATATTCATTAACTAATATTAATGTATTTTTTATTTTAGTAGCATTTGGTTACTTATTAGGATCTAAAGGATTATCTATTTATTCACCAATTCAATTAATTAATCAATTAAAAGGTCAATTTAAAGTAAATCCTTTACTTGGATTAAGTCTTGCTATTTGTTTATTTTCTATGGCAGGTATTCCTCCTTTAGTAGGATTTTTTGGTAAACAGATGGTTTTATATGCAGCAACTCATAATGGAAATTTCTTTTTAGCTTTTGTAGCTATTTTAGTAAGTGTAGTTAGTGCTGCATATTATTTAAGAATTATTAAAGTTATTCATTTTGATCCTGTACCAGCGCCATCAGCATTATCATTAATTAAAACTACGGAAATTTCTTCTGATTTAAATGTAACTGAAACAAATAATTCTCTAGAAGGTTCTTCTGAAGAATTATCAACTTCAAGTAGTTTAGTAATTGCAACAATTACTCTTCTATTAATTTTCTTTATTATTAATCCAACACCATTATTAAACAGTGTTCACTTAATCACTTTAAATCTATTTTATTGGTAATGAGTACATTAACATTTTTAGTTTTATTCCTTCCTATTTTAACATTAGTTTTACTTGTAGTAAATGGATTATTAGCTGTTAATAAACCTTACAGTGAAAAAGTATCACCCTATGAGTGTGGGTAAGTGTATGCCCCCTATAATAGTAATATTATTCGGAAAATCGGGTGAATTGCAAAAAACTCCAATTTAATTAATTGGACAATTTGCAGCGAAGCTTATATCGGTATTTTAATAGATATATGAACGTTCAACGACTAGAAGGTGAGTAATACCAACAATAATCTTTCCACGAGTGCCCGACAACCTTAAATAAATCAAAGGTTGATGACATAGTCTGAACCATATGGTAACATATGGAAATAAAGAATAAAAATCTTTATGTTAACAAAATTGTTACACCTTTAGGAGATGCTCGACAGAAATTTTCTGTTCAATTCTATTTAGTAGCGATCTTATTCATTGTATTTGATTTAGAAGTTCTATTCTTATTCCCATTTGCAGTATCTTTATACGAAATCTCAACAATGGGATTTTGGGTAGTAATTCTATTTTTAGTTGTATTAACAATTGGATTTGTTTACGAATTTGGTAAAGGAGCTTTAAAATTTACTAAAGATCCTTCTACTTCAAAAATTAATTTATAATTATAATATTTTTGGGGTCATTAATGGTCAGTCATTAATGGCTCCTCCTTTTGATAAAGGTTATTTAATAAATTTACACCGTCACAACTCCTTTATATATAAAATTTATTAAATTAAATATATAAGGTAAATGGTGAAAAGATTATAAAAGGTTTAACATAATTTATTAATTATAGGATTTTAATAAAAATTTATTATTATTTTTTAAAAAACAAATAAATTTTTAAAATTTTATTGAAAATTTTAATTAAATCCGGAAAATTATAAAAGCAATAATTATAGGCAATATTGTAATAATTAGTTTATGTAAATTTATTAAATAAGTAAATACAAAATAATAAATTATTTTGTAAACTATTTATTACATTGACTATTTTTTAAGTATATACAAAATATTTTAAGAAATTATCTTAATGCTGGTTAAATATTTCCCAATGGATTTAATCCATTAATTTCAAATTAAATTTTAACTAGCCTTTGGCTAGATTATTAAAATATGTTAAAATTTATGTTATCTTTATTATTAGGTTTGCTTATTGCTAATCTATCTATTGAATTTATTCAATACATTTTGACTAAGTTCGTAAAACCTGTTCCATACAAACTTTATAATATTTCATTATTTGTAGTTGGAATTTTTTGGGTTTATATTTTTAGTCTTATTCCAAATAATTTAATGGATGATTTTATGACTGTATACGCATCAGATGGGGTTGATAAAAATAATAATGATTTTTTTAAATTATTTATTAAATTATCATTATTTGATCAAGAACTTTCTTTAGATCTTAGATCTGTGGGTGATGTAGCAGCATTAAGTTTAATTGGTAAATTTACTATTAGTGCTGTTAAATCTTCTCCAGCTTCAAATAAACTAACTGCTACTATTGGTACTGCTACAGCAATGGGTACAACTTACCTTGGAATTAGAATTCTAGAACATATTGAGAATCAAAAAAAAGTATTTACTATTACTAAAAATGATAAAAGTGCGAATTTAATCATTGAACCTAATCCTGAATTAGGAGGTACTGAAAAAGATGTGGAAGAGGTAATTAAAAATATTAAAATTAATTCACCTTATGAAGCTTCTGAAATTTTAAATGGTATTAAGATGATTTTATTTTGTACTGAAATTCTTTCTACATTGGTAATTATTAGTTTTATTTTTTATAGTTTATTTATTTTCATTAAATATGTAAATTTTAATAAATTTAAAATTAATAATGTTATTTGTATTAAATTTATTAATTTAGTACAAAAAGCAAGTATTATTTATGTTTTATTTTGGGGTGGATTAACATTATTTAATATTAGTGCTATTCTTTATTTAAATATTAGATTATCTAATTTTTTAGATACTCTTACTGTATAATATTATAATATTTAGTTATTATGTTATCCATAAATAAATTATTTTAAAAATATAGGGTTAATTTTATTATATATTTCGGCTTTTCTATAAAAATCTTTAATTTTTTTATATAAAAATTTTAAATGATGTATAGTATATAATTTTCTAATAAATTATTTAAAAATTTATATTTTATTATATCTAAACCAAATTAACAACCTCCCTTAATGAAAACCTTTATTAATATAGATGTAATAAAAAATTAATATTATAATTATTATAATAAGTTAATTTTTAGGTTTAAATTATTAATTAAAAATATGAATAAAATTTTTAAGAAGGACTCGCGCATAGCGCGGGTCTCTTAGGAACGGCCTTTGGCCGGTTTTGAGTTGTAAAATTAATTTAGTTTCCCATTTAATGGTACTTACAATATCACCACGAGAAGGTATTAATTAAGATATTGAGGGGGGAATATTTATTTTTGAGTAGTATTATTAGGTAATAAAAATACTGCCCATAATAGAAGAACAAATAATCTAGGGTCTCCAATAAAGAAAATTAAAGTAATAAATAAAATTAAACCATTAAAAATGTACATAGCATATGTAGGAATAAATCCAGAATCTAATCCAGAAACTTTATTAGAAGCAGATTTAAATACATTTACTAATCCATAAGGTCCAACTAATTCAATAGCTCCTCTATCAAGGATTTTGTTAGTTGTATAACCAAAATTTAAAAATTTATTTAATAATAAATTATTATAAATATTATCAAAATAATATTTTTGATTAAAGAATCTATAAATTCCTCGACCTAATTTAGTACTAATAAATTTATTAGGTAATTCATCAAAAATCCAATAAATAGCTAAAACTCCGAAAGTACCTAAAAGACTACCAATTAATGGTAAAAATTTCATAGACATAGGAAGTCCAAATTCAGTATCTACTAGAATAGAATGGTTAGGATGAATAAATAAAGCATTATTATAAAAATCTGTTCCCATTCCTACAAATAAATCTTTAGTTACATAACCAAAGAAAATACTAAATACAGCTAATACTACTAAAGGAATTGCCATAATTAAAGGAGCTTCATGAATATTATTATAATTAATTTTTGGTCCATTTGGATAACCTAAGAAAGTTAAATATAAAGATCGGATAGAATACATAGCTGTAAATACTGCAGCTACAGAAGCTAACCAATATACTAAATTACCAGAAAAACTATAATGTCCATAAGCTAATTCAATAATTAAATCTTTAGAATAGAATCCAGTTAAAAATGGTAATGCCATTAAACTTAAAGATCCAATTACCATCATAGAATATGTAAATGGTAATAATCTTGATAATCCACCAAATTTTCTTAAATCTTGTTCATCATTCATTGCATGAATTACAGAACCAGCTGATAAGAATAATAAAGCTTTAAACCATGCATGATTTACTAAATGAAATAATGCTACATTATATTGACTTAATCCACAAACTAAGAATAAAAGACCTAATTGAGAACAAGTTGAATAAGCAATAACTCGTTTTAAATCATTTTGTAATAATCCAGTAGTTGCTGCAAAAAATGCAGTTAAAGCACCTACCCATGTAATTAAAATTAAAGCTGTTGACCCAAATTCTAAAATAGGAGAAGATCGTAGAAGTAAATAAACTCCTGCAGTTACCATTGTAGCTGCATGAATTAATGCTGAAACTGGTGTTGGACCCTCCATCGCATCTGGTAACCAAGTATGAAGACCAATTTGAGCTGATTTACCCATAGCTGCTACTAATAAACAAATAGAAATAATTGTAATTAATTCTTCATTAATAAATGGAGCTAAAGAAAATACTGTAGTAAAATCAAGATTACCGAAAGTCCAGAAAATAGCCCAAAGACCAATACTGAAACCCCAATCACCTACTCTATTCATTACTAATGCTTTAATTGCTGCTTTATTAGCTTGTAATCTAGTAAACCAGAAGTTAATTAATAGGTAAGATGAAATACCTACACCTTCCCAACCAATAAACATTACTAAATAATTATCACCTGTTACTAACATTAACATAAAAAATGTAAACATTGATAAATATGCAAAAAATCTTTGATTATGAGGATCTTCACTCATATAATTTGTAGAATAAATATGTACTAAAGCAGATACAATAAGTACTGGTAATAACATAGATACAGTTAAACTATCGTAAATAAATCCCCATGATACTAATAAAAATTCTGAATCAATCCAGCTCATTAATTTAATAGAAACTGGTGATCCACATAATCCTACTTCGTAAAAAGCTACTAAAGCTAATAAAGCTGTTAAAACTAGAGAACTACAAGTAATTAAATGACTACCAGTTTTACCAATTTTTCTTCCTAAAAATCCAGCTACTGTGGCTGATAATAAAGGTAGTGTTAAAATAGCTAAATACATTATGCTTTAATTGCAATACTACCTCTTAATCTATAATATGCAACTAAAATTCCTAATCCAATAGCTGATTCTGCTCCTGCAATAGCAATAATATAAATACCATAAGTTTGACCTAAGATATCATCAAAGCTAAATGAACTTAAGATAATTAATAATGTTACAGCTAATAACATAATTTCGATGGAAATCAACATTAGAATAATATTTTTTCGGTTAAGAATAAATCCTAAAATACCGATAAGAAATAATACCATCGATAAATTCATTCTGTTTATTTGTAATTAACTTTATAATTGTAATATTATAATCTTTTGTGTATAATTATTATATAAACAAAATCATAAAAACAGGCCCTTAAGATTAATTTATTAAAAACTTGTATAATGGCCGTTGTATTTAAAATATTAATTGAGATTTAATTCTAATTTTTTAAATCAAAATCTCACCGAGATTGTCTTAGGGCTGAGTTTAATTTATTTAAAAATAAAATATTTTTGACACAGAAATTAAAAATTCTATATATAAATTTTAAATTATTCCATTTATTAAAAATAATATTATATCTTTAAATTTAATAATAATGTTACTGCATCAAGTTAATAAAATTATCTTTCATATTTTCAGGTTCGTCGCCGGCGCAGCCGGCGATGAGCTATCGGGCCCTGCGGGCCCGCCAGTTATAAAATAGAGTCCTAAAAATTTATTTACAAAAATTCTATAATTATTATAATTATTGAATAATTCTATATTTTTATTTAAATTATTTAAATATTATTATATAAATATAAAATAATAATTTATTCAAAAAATTATTTTTAAATTAAATTATTTTTAATTTTTAAATTTTTGAACTGAACAAAGCACAAATTTAGTTATTTAAATAAAAAAGGCCCGCGCATAATACAGATTGTCAAAGATGGCTTTTAGCCGCTTTTAATTTATAAATATTTATATTTTAAAGTATAAAATTTACTATAATTTAAAAACAGTGAATTAAACAAAGGACCCGCGCTGTGCGCGGGTCCTTTGTTTATTTTAAATGTCCTGGGGAAGAATTGAACTTCCTCACTACGATTTTCAGTCGTACGCTCTACCATTTAAGCTACCGGGACTTTTAATTAGGTATAGTAGGAATCGAACCCACATATGTTTTATTTCAAGTAAAATGCTTTACCAGTCAGCCATATACCTTAATAATAAATTTAATAAATATACTATTTAAATATTAAATTAATATTTAATCTGTAGGTAAATTATCTTAGACCATATAAATATATGATTTTGAGATAATAAATTTAGTTATACAAAACATAACTTAAATTTTGTATAAAATTATAGATTTTTAATAAATAAAATGTAAAAATAATTTATTTTATTCTTAAATTAATTTAAGAAAAATAACAAAAAAAGAACCGCCAGGACGATCTTCCGCCCTAAGATCTTGGGCCGCTCGTCGGCCTCCCGTTTTATTTAAAATTATTTTTAATTTCAAAATAAAAATTAAAAAATATCCTATTTATTAAAAAAATTATGTAATAACAGCTATTTTTAATAAAAAATTTTTTATTATATTATTTATAATGTTAATATTTTGAAAGTAAAATCAAAAAATGTTATTGCTTATAACTTCTTTATTTAATTATTTAAAATTAGTCTGAAGAGGGATCGAACCTCTAACTTATACGTTATCAACATATCACTCTACCGATTGAGTTACCAGACTTATAGATTTATTTATTAAAATTTTATTTATATTATTCTTTTATATAATCTAAAAAAGCAAAAATTTTTTAATTTTTATTGATAACTATTTTTATTTAATTATAACTATTCTTAAATTTATTTATATAAAATTAAACTAAAATTAATTTTAAATATTTACAGGAGAGGTAGGATTCGAACCCACTACTAGGATTTTGGAGATCCTTATTTTAAACCAAGTAAACTACACTCCTTTATTTATTGTTTTCTTTTATATAATTATAAATTAAATAAAATATATTTCTTAAATTTATCGACAAGATTATTTATATAATAAAAATTATAAATACCTAAAAATTTATATAGTAACTTTTTAAATTGAGAAAATTTTAAGTTTTTTTGATTATTATTATAAAATAATTTAATTTTTATTTTCAAATATTAATTTTTATTTTGTCAGTTCAATTAATAATAAATAAGCCTATAAATTTTATTTTGTCAAAATTAATAATAAATAAAAATATTGCTATATAGCGGTAATTAATTTATTATTTTAAAATAAATTAATTAAGATCCGCCGAAACTTATAATAATTTAATATTAAAAAATAAAAGTAACAATTTAAATAATAAAATAATAATTGGGCTGTGGACTAATTTTGGCAAGTCATCGACTTTTGATGTCGACTAATGGGAGTTCGAGCCTTCCCGGCCCAGTAATAAAATATTTATTTAATAAATTTGTGTTATACACAAATTTATTATAATATAATTATTATAAAAATATTATAATAATTTTAAATTATTTTATATAAAATAATATCTTTTAAATAATCGATAAATAAGTTAATATATTGCTTTATTTTTTTAATTAAAAAAGTATTTATGTTTATTTAAATATTAAAATTTAATAAATTTAATCATATAAATTTATTTATATTTTTTTAAATAAAAAAATTAAAATATTAATAAAATAATGAGAGTAAATAAATATATTAATTTTTTAAAATATAGCGATATAATTATATAATAAGATTTAACTAAGTTTAGTTAAATCTTATTATTTTATAAGTAATAATATTGCGTTCCTAGAAAAAATAATATATTATTTTTTTCAGGAAACGCTTCCTTTGGAGCGTTTCTAGCTTAATTGGTAGAGTACAGGATTTCGGCTCTTGTTGGTAGAGGTTCAACTCCTCTGAAACGTTATATTATCAAATCAAAAAATCTATTGTTTAGTAATATTAAATTCATAAATTATATTTATAAAAATAAGTTTTTAATGGTGGGAATAGTTCAATCGGTAGAACATTAGTTTGTGGTACTAACGGTTCCCGGTTCGATTCCGGGTTTTCACCCTATATAATATTATAAATAATAATATTTGATAATAATTATTATAACTTAATTTATGCGAACATACAGTTCTAAATCTTGGGCCGCATCGCGGCCGAAGTTTTTTATATAATATTAAAAATTATCATAATTTATTGAATAATTTACAATAAAAATTTAAATAAATTTATTTTAATATTATATAAATTATAAAATTAAATTTTATATTAAATATTTAATAATTTTATCTTATAATAAGTTTTATTGTATAAATTATAAAAATAATATTAAAATAAATAAAAATTATAAATTAATATAAAATAACAAAATATTAAAAACAGTTTTTGGTCACTTCTAGGAATCCATATTGTATATAGATTTTTTTATAATTAATCTAATAAAAATAAGTATTTAAAATACATTAATGTTTTTATTTAATTAAGATAATATTATAATTATATAAGTAATATAAAAATTTTTTATATAAATAATAATAATTTTTAATACAGGGAATTAACTCAGTGGTTAGAGTGTTAATCTTACAAATTAAAAGTCGGTAGTTCGATTCTACTATTCCCTATTATAAATATTTATTTAAATTAAATATTAATTTATAAACTAATATATTTAAAAAATAATTAAAATTTTACATTTTATACAAATTTTGTAATCCGAGCCGGGTTATGCCCGGCTCGGGTTTTTAAATAAAATATATTATAAAAAAACCGTGCATAGCGCGGATTTCCAGAGATAACTTTTAGCCGGCTCTGGTTTATTTTTAAATAAAATATTAAAATATTTTAATATTTATATACATATTATATTTATGTATATTTTATAGAATAGATGACCGAATCGGTAAGGAAGTAGTTTGCTAAACTATGGATATAACAATCCTTGTGGGTTCAAGTCCCACTCTATTCATTTTGATTCATAAGTTTATTTTAAGTAAATAAATATTTTAAATAATATTTTTTAATATATTCTCTTAAAAACTTATTTTAAGCTTTGATTAAAAAATGAATATTTATTTTCTTTTTGAATTAAATAAATTTAAAATAATTATAGTTTAATATTTGTTTAAATAAAAATATTTAATAATTTAAAAAAGATTTATATAATACGTAAATTCTGAAAATTAAAATTATAAAATTTTAAAACAATTAATTAATAATAAATTTTATAAAATTATCTTATATTTTAAAAATTTAATTAATTAATATTAGTTTATATTATTATATTTATTTTTATTAATTTAGACCAACTAGCATAACTGGTAATGCGATAGATTGCAAATCTTCCAGATAAGTGTTCAAGTCACTTGTTGGTCTATTTTTAAATTTATTTTGTATATTATATTTTAAATATTTTTGATTAAATACTTTATATAATTATATAAAGTATTTAATTTATTAAATTATAAAATAATTATTAAATTTTATTTAAATAATAAAATATCGAGGTAGACCGGATTTGAACCGGTATTCACTTACGTGACAAGTAAGGACTTTACCAATTAAGCTACTACCCCTAAAATTTATATATCTTTTTATTTATTTAGATAATATAAAAATTTATCTTATATAAAACAATTTATTTTAAAAAATAATAATATCATATAAATTAAAATTAATTAAAAGTATTAGGCAGATCCTTTATTAATTAAGATTAAAAATCTTAATATATTTTTTATAAAATTTATGATTGGCAGGACTTGAACCTGCAAGGTATTACTACCAGCTGAACCTAAATCAACCATGTTTGCCAATTTCATCACAATCATTTTAAAATAAGTAATTAGGATTAATAAACAAATCTTAATAATTTAAGATTTGCCCGCAGAGCGGGCGAAATCTTGGGATCTTCGGCCCTTTAATTAAAAAATACTTTAAATAAAGAATGTTACTTTTAATAATTAAAAAATATTATTCATTTTAAAATTTAAATAAATAATAATAATTTATAGCTTGCCTAGTTCAATGGTAGAACAGGGTATTTCTAACACCCAAATCCAGGATCGAAACCTGGGGTGAGTTACTTATGAACAAATAATATTTTTATAAAAATATACTGCTTATGAATTATTAAAATAAATCAACAAAATTTAAAATTATAGATATAAAAATTATTATTTTTTATCTCAGGTTGGTAAGATTTGAACTTACACTATTTTACACCCAAAGTAAATGCCTTACCAGATTAGGCTACAACCTGATTATTAATTGTATATTAAATAATTATAAAGAATATTTAGCAATATATTAATAAATTATTTTATTTATATAATAAATAACAAAATTTTTATTGTATTTTTATAAAAATTTTAATTTTGAATTGGAGTTACCGAGACTTGAACTCGGACTACTCGTATGCAAAACGAGCCCTCTACCATTTAAGGAATAACCCCTATTTTTTATAGAATAATTTAATATTAAAAAGTTAATTGTTACTTATATATTATTTGTTTAAAATAAAAACCTTATATTACAAATTTTAATTTAAATAAAATACCAATGTAGTTGGCAATAGTATATTGTGGGTTCTGTCTCGACGTATTTAAACATTTATAAAAAATAAATCGGAATTTTTTAATATTATCTATTATAAAACATTTATTAAATAATAAATTACTACTATATAATATTAATATTTAATTAACATCTCTCTTTACTAAAATTCTTATTAATATAACAAAACTCCCTTCATACATATACAATTATATATCCTAAGATATATTTACCAAAATGTAAATACTAATTTTATACATCTATTTTATACACCTTATATACAATTTTGTTATGTTATTTTATTAACAACGAATACTAATACATTTTTTTATTTTATACGAAATTTAATATCATTAAATTTTTAATTTATTTGCAAAATTTTAATTTTTTTAACGTAAAATTACTCTTTAACTCATATCTATATTCTATTAATTTTTGAATTTTTTGTAAAAATTAAATATTTTTAATGTAAAACCTATCTTATACCCACATCCTTATCCCTCGTGCAAAGTGCGGATTTTAATCGAATAAAAATAATAATTTTAATAAAAGAAGGTTTTCCGATAAGTCTTTAAATTTATTATTAATTTAATAATAAATTTATATAAGTAATCAATATATTTTTATTTATTTTGTATATAAAACATAAATAAAAGTCGGCCCTAGGAACCCGCACTATGCGCAGGTTCTCTTTTATTAAAAAATATTTATTAACTTTATAAAAAGTAATTTTTAATAAAATATGCTTTACATAAATAATTTTTTTATAAGGGGAGAATACTGATTGGTCAGTGAGCGAGCTGTAAACTCGTGAGCCCTTGCGCTCTTTGGGGGTTCGAATCCCTCTCTCCTCATATTAAATAATAAATTAATTTATAAACAAAATTATTAAATAAATTTAAAAATAATAAATTTATTAATAGCCGAGAAAAATTTATTTATCTTGACCAGGGCCGGGCTTTGCCCGGCCCGGACCTTTGTTTGGGGTTCAAGGCAAAGCCTAAGACTAAACAATAATGCGGATTGGTGTAATGGCAGCATACTAGACTCATGATCTAGACGTGGTAGTTCAAATCTATCATCCGCACAATTAATATAAATTCAGGGCCGATCAAAAGTAGTTCTTTGGGAATACGTAGGTCTTATTTAATAATAAATTTAATCCAAAAATAAATTTAATTAAAAATTTAAATATTAAAAATTTATTATTAAATTAAGAAGATCTGTTCGTAGTGTAAACTTTCTAATGAAATGTAAAATAAAGATAACCTACACATAATATAAGTTTTTAGGGACGGCTTTTGGCCGTCCCATTTTATTATAATTTAAAAAGTTTATTAAAATAAACTTTTTATTATCATTTAATAAATTTTATAATAAATAATTTAAATTTTAAGCTTAAATTTTATAATATTTATTGTAATTTTTTATAAGTAATAATTTTTCTTAGGAGTTATAATAGTTAACCAAATAAAATTTATTTGGAGGAAAGTCCGGGGCTTATTATTTAATAAATTAAATAACCACAATGTAAAATATCTAATGAAAATTAGGGTAATTAAAAGAAATATTTTGGGCCCCATAATTATAATTTTTTTAATTTTAGATAACTGTATTTATCGTCGTCTTTTATTTTAAAAATGATAAATATGGACCGGCTATATCAACCAAAATTTAAAATTTTTTAAATTATAATTTTAAGTGAGTAAGTAGTAATACTTGACTTTGAGTACATTATCTACTAACAAATTTATTTTTAATAATATTTTTAAAAAATTTTTAAATAAAATTTATAATTGATCAAAAATAGACAATTTAAATTTAAAATCTCAAAAAAGTAAATTTACAATAAAAAGTACTAGAGCATAGCTTTTATTTATAGGATCTTTCGGCTCTAAATATTTTTAACTTTTTTAATAGATTGACTCTAAAAAATACTTTTTTTAAGATTTTACAAAAGTGTTGGCCGTGTAATATTTAATGCAGAGGGCCGAGAAAGGAGGTCTACGACCTCCTTTCTTGGCCCAAGGAGACGCGAAGCGTCTCCTCGGGCCTTTGGTCTTATGCTAAAATTTATGATAGAATAATTTAACCTGTGGTAAGCCTAAGCTAAAAATTTTTAACTAAAAATAAATATTTCGTCAAGGGCGGCTATGCCGCCCTTAACCTCGCCAGGCTACAAGTAGCCCGGCGAGGGTTTAATTTTAGTTGAAGATCTAAAGCGCTTTAATCCTTAGTAAGGATAGCTTTTTATTCAATAAATAAATTTATTGAGTATAGATATATTAACTTAATAACAGAATTCGGCTTATTTAACTCTAAGAATAATATATACTTAAAATTAATATATAGTTTAATAAATAAAAGAAACAATATAGCCGGGATAATTTAATGGTAAAATGTTTATTTCATACATAAAACTTGGGAGTTCAAATCTCTCTCCCGGTAATATATATTTTTTATATCCAGGCAACCTTAAGATTCTTGAGTTTTAAATTCCCAAACATTTTTAGATTTAAAAATTTATTTTTGTTTAATTTCAAAGGAAAACTTTAATGAGCGCACATAAAGTGCGCTCATTTTATTATTAAAATAATAATTAGACTTAATTTATAGGATATAAAGTATCACAAATTTTAGTATTTAATTAAAACAGGGTCGACTATTAATAAATTAATTGTTTTAAATTTTAGAAAATAAGAATATTACTTATTTTCACGGAATATAAAAAATTTTATTCACTAAATATAATAATTTTTGCTTACTTGGAGAAATTGGTAAACTCTCCGAATTTAAACTTCGGTGCCGAGAGGCTTGTGGGTTCGAGTCCCACAGTAAGTATACTATAAAAATTAAATTTAAGAATATCTACGGATGAAAGCCTGTTAATATTGAATATACTTTATCTGACTAAATGTCTTAAAATTAAATTACTAAAATTTAATAAATTCAAATAAAAAGTCAATAAATGATATAATTAGGAATTAAATAAGAACAAAATATAAATTAAGTAAAACTCAGAGACGAAACTTAAAATGAAGGTTTAAATCCTTCCATTCTTTAAATTTTAAGAATATTCACCACCGTTTTCGCATAATTTATTTACAATTAAATATAGCGAAAAAATTTACGGTAGTGATCAATAAAGTATTTTAAAGATAAAGGGTTTTATAAAGAATAAAATTGTAACTGATGTAACTGATGTCATTTTCTATTAAAACACACAGACTAAAGAGTGATATAATTTCAAATTATGTCACAGAGATGTCACTAGGATATTATAAGGATTTTAATTAATGAGTAATGACTTCAATACTATCATCCTCATATTTACCACAAATTTTTATAATCTCCTTTTTCTGTATTTTATAGGCTTATAACTAATTTTTTCAAGATTACATTAAGGAGGTGGTTATTTTTAAGTTTAGAATTTATTATAAATATTTATATGAACTATTGTTATTAATTTATCGTAAAAAAAGAATTTTAGTATTTAACTTAATATTAGTAATTACAGTACCGTGATTTATATTGAAAAATGTATGTTTTATTTTTAGTTTTATTATTTTTTTACTTTTTTATAATTATAATATTATATAATTAAGTAAAATTGTATCTATTATAGGTCCTAGTATAATACTTATATTTAATTGGTTATAAAGGTTATAATAAAGGGAAGGGTGTATATTAATTTTTATTGTATCTAATATAAATATTTAAAATTAAATGGCTTAAAGATTTTTTTATATAAAAGACGAATAAATTAAAAAATTTATTTCGGCAAAATATTTTCAGTAAAGCCCGGTTTTATTAAAAAATTTTTCGAAATTCACCGAAATTAGATTATTTCGGACTATCTTAATAAATTAATTATTTAGATGCTAAGAACATTCGAGAAGATTGTACTAACTTAAAGTTAGGTAAAATAAATTTAGATACTACATATAGTAAAACCATAAGTAGAAGAAATGCAAATGATACTTGATTTAAAAAATAAAATGGAACTAATTGTGGCATTGGGTTTTAAAATTATTAATAGGTTAAGGGATTTATTATTGGGAAATTAAAATTATAAATTGAATAGCTAAGCAATATTATTTTTATTAAAATAAAACATTTAGTATTTTAATAAATTATATAATTATTTTGTCGAATAATCCAAAATAATTTTTATTTGGCATTTCATTATTATCGCTGATATAATCAGCAAAATGGATATCGCTACGCGATATTCATCTTTAATTATATTTTCAGTTTCTACGGCAGGTAAAGCCTACAGTTGAAATAAGGAATTACTTAGCGATTCTCTCGTTTCTTTTATAAATTAAATTTTATATAATTTATATATTATAAATTTTTATTAAAAGATAGTATAAAATAACATAAATTTTAATAATTTATTATTGAAATTTTGGATTTATAACTATTTTTGCCTGTCTCAAGTTAAAATATGGGATGTCCGTCAGGACCGTGTAAGGTATGGGCTAAACCTTAAAATTTAATTTATCTGACTTCGTATATAAAAAATACCCAAAAAGGGTTATATTTTTTGTTGTTTAAGGGCTTTTAATGAACTCTGATATCTTCCTTGTATTCAGTAATTTTAATTTGTATGAATTAAGAATTAAATAATTTTAGCTTTATATGTTTTACACATAAGTTAGAAATATTATTCTTAATTTTTTTATTAAGGTAAGTTTTAATCCCTCGATAAGGATAAATTTTTTAATATTTATTATTTAATTATTTTGTATAATAAATATTCTCTCTATTTAAGAAGTTACAATTTAAATTATAACTATGATTTTATCATTATTAGTTACTCCTATTTTAGGTGTTTTTGGTGTTATCTTATCTGGAGAAAATTCTTTTTTACAGAAAAAGGTAGCTCTTGCTAGTTCATTATTAACTTTTGTATTATCTTTAGTTCTTTGGGCTGGATTTGATTCTAATTATAATGGATTTCAATTTGTTAGTTCTTTTCCTACTGTAACTACTCAAGAAGTAGTTGGAGTAGATGGTATTTCTTTATTTTTTGTTTTACTAACTACATTTATTATTCCTATTTGTATTTTAGCTAGTTGGGAAAGTGTTAAAACAGGAATTAAATATTTCTTAATTGCTTTCTTAGTTTTAGAAACTTTATTAATTGCAGTATTTGTTGTTTTAGATTTATTATTATTTTATATTTGTTTTGAAAGTGTATTAATTCCTATGTTTTTAATTATTGGTATTTGGGGTGCACGAGAAAGAAAAATTCATGCAGCTTACCAATTTTTTCTATATACTTTATTAGGTTCTTTATTTATGTTATTAGCTATTTTAGTAATTTATTTTGAAGTAGGTTCAACAGATTATCAAGTATTAGCAGTAGCAGATATTAGTGAAACTCGACAAAAAATTTTATGGTTAGGATTCTTTTTATCATTTGCAGTAAAAGTTCCTATGATTCCTTTCCATATTTGGTTACCTGAAGCTCATGTAGAAGCTAATTTAGCTGGATCAATTATTTTAGCTGGAATTTTATTAAAATTAGCTGGTTACGGATTTTTACGATATTCTATTGCTATTTTACCAGATGCTTCTGTATTTTTTACTCCTTTAGTTTACTCTTTAGCTGTTATTAGTATTATTTATTCATCTTTCACTACTTTAAGACAAGTAGATTTAAAAAAAATTATTGCTTATTCTTCTGTAGGACATATGAATATTACTTTATTAGGTTTATTTAGTAATACAATTCAAGGAATTGAAGGATCATTAATTCTTATGCTTGCTCATGGAGTAGTATCTCCTGCTTTATTCATTTGTGTAGTTATTTTATATGATCGATATCATACTCGATTATTAAAATATTATCGAGGATTAACTCAACATATGCCTGTATGGTCTATTATGTTCTTTTTATTTACATTAGGTAATATTGCAGTACCATTATCTGCTAATTTTGTAGGTGAATTTATGACACTTACTGGAGCATTCCAACAAAATCCAGTATTAACTGTATTAGGAGGATTAGGAATGATTTTAAGTGCTGCATATGGTATTTGGCTATATAATAGAACTGCATTTGGTGCTCAAAGTAAATATTTAGTTCCAATGGGTGATATCAACCGAAGAGAATTTATGACATTATTACCATTATTATTCTTAATGTTTGTAATGGGATTATTCCCAAATTTATTCTTAGAACCTATGCATTTAGCAGTATCTAATTTATTAATCTAATAACTATTATTAATTACCCCCCTTTTATTAAACCCTTTAGATTTTATAAAATGTTAAATCTCTGATTTAAAATGATTCATTAATTAATAGTAATTGCCACATAGCAACAACTATCTTTAATTTATTATAAATTTATAATTAATTAATTATAAATTTTTTAATTTATTAAAAATAAGCCCGTATGTAGCATAGATTTATATGATCGACCTTCGGTCGGCCGAGTTAAAATATTTTTACATAAATTGTATTATGAGTTTTTAATTATATGAAGGGGACCCGCGCTGCGCGCGGGTTCCCAAAGAACTACTTTTGGCCGGTTCTGATTTTATTTTAAAGATTAGTGTATTGAATTAATTTTAATAGGTCAGGTCGCCGCGCATTGCGCGGCGGTATTACTTAAGAAATGGTGTAGTTGTCACTCTGGTCCATTTTAATTTTAAAATTTTTCTTAGATATTATTATATTAAAATTATTTAATAATTTAAAAAGTATAATATTTAGTCCAATTATAAGTAAGGTCACCTTACTTTTTATTATGTTTTAAATTAAATTATAATAATAAAGTAGTCTAAGTTAATCTTATTAATTAGATTATTTTAGATTGATGTTTTACATCCGTTCTCTCTTTCTAGGCCGGACAATCTTATTTGTTCGTGCAAAATTTAATTTAATTTATAAAATTAAAAAATCAAGGCAGGCGCAGCCTGCCTTGATCGGGTCCGCGCATTTTGCGCGGAACCAATTTTTAATCTTATTAGGTTAAAAATTTAAATAATTATATAAATTTTTTAATATTTGAGAACTAGAGGTACCGATTTGATAAAAAAGCACTGATAAATAAATAAAAATGTCAACTTTAGCTACAACTTTCTTAGTTAATAACCCACTAGAGCAATTTGAAATTAATGATTTTGTTTTCATTTTAGCTCCAATTTTTGGATTTACTAAATTATCTTTAACTAACATTGGATTTTATTTAATTATGGTAGTAGTAATTACTATCAGTATGAATGTTTTATCTTTAAATAATGGTTATGTAATTCCTTCTCGATGGACTATTCATTCTGAATCTGTTTACGGATCTATTTTAAATTTAGTTCGAGAACAAATTGGACCAAAAAATGAAGTTTATGTACCATTCATTTTTGCTTTATTCAATTTTATTTTAATTAGTAATCTAGTAGGTTTAGTACCTTATTCTTTCACAACTACTTCTCATCTTGTTTTAACTATTAGTTTAGCTACAGCTATTCTAATTGGAGTTACTATTATTGGATTCCAACGACATGGATTAGGATTTTTTGCATTCTTTATTCCAGCTGGTACTCCATTTGCTCTAGTATTTTTATTAGTAGCTATTGAGTTAATTTCTTATTTAGCTCGAGCAGTTTCTTTAGGTGTTCGATTAGGTGCTAATATGATTGCAGGACACTCTTTATTAAAAATTATTTCAACTTTCACATGGAAAATGGTAGTAGCAGGACCTGTATTATTATTAGTTAGTCTATTACCTCTATTATTCTTAACAGCTTTAGCTGGTTTAGAATTTGGTATTGGTATTCTTCAGGCATATGTTTTCACTATTTTAACTTGTTCTTACCTAAAAGATGCAATTGAACTACACTAATTTTTAAGTAGATTAATTATGGACCTCTACGCAAAAAATAATTTTTCTTTTTAAGTGTAAGATTGTTTTGCACAAAGTTAAGTTATGGATTTTAATAATCAATAATCCACTTAATTATTTAATATTAAAGCCTATTTTGACGGCTAAATAAACTATACATTAATTTTGTTTATGTATAATTAATTTATTAATTATTTAATTTATTTATTTTATCTAAGGGATATCGTGAATAAGAATTTATGTTAAATATGCTTAAATCATTAAATATCATTTCTCCTGTATGGAATGATGCTCCTGAGCCTTGGCAATGGGCTTTCCAAGATGGTGCATCACCTTCATATGAAGGAATTGTAGAATTACATGATCAAATTATGTTTTATCTAGTAGTTATTTTATTTGGAGTTTCTTGGGTGTTAACTTCAATTATTGTAAATTTTGGTTCTAATAAAAATCAAATTGTTTATAAATATCATAATCATGGTACTTTAATTGAATTAATTTGGACTATTACTCCAGCTTTTGTATTAATTGCAATTGCTTTCCCTAGTTTCAAATTATTATATTTAATGGATGAAGTAATTGATCCTGCTATGACAATTAAAGCATTAGGACATCAATGGTATTGGTCTTATGAGTATTCTGATTTTGTTAATGAAGATGGAGAATCTATCGAATTTGATTCTTATCTAGTTCCAACAGATGACTTAGAAGAAGGTCAACTACGACTTTTAGAAGTAGATAACCGAGTAGTAGTTCCAGTAGGAACTCACATCCGATTCATTGTAACTGGTGCTGACGTAATTCATTCATTTGCTGTTCCTTCTTTAGGACTTAAAATTGATGCAATTCCTGGACGATTAAACCAAACTTCCGTTTTAGTAGAACGAGAAGGAGTTTACTACGGACAATGTTCGGAGATTTGTGGAGTTCACCACGGGTAGGTAATAAGCCCCCCCATTATTAGATGAGGATAATCTCACTATATGCCCGAAACTCCTAAAGCCCAATTTACGGAAACCGTGATAATAATTGGGATAATACAATGGACAATGGGCAGGAAACAGAAAATTTATTCTGGCTCCTCAGAGACTACACGTGAAACATTCATTTTAATGAATGAAGATATAGTCCCATCCATGACGAAATTCATGGCGGTTATACCGGAGTTATTTTTAAATAACTTAAGACGAATGTTATGCCAATTGCTGTAGAAGCTGTATCATTAGAAAAATATTTAGCTTGGTTAAACGAGCAAGCGTAAATATTTTTTAATAATATAATATATCTAAATAAAATTAATAACCACCCCCTCCCCTTACTAAAACCTTTATTTTATGATAGGCATGACATATAAGTAGAAGATTATCTTATGCCTATTGTCGTAAAAGCAGTATTTTAAAAAAAATACTTAACTTGGTTAAATGAGCAAGCTTAGTATTTTACTACTAAAAAGTTAAATTAATCTTAATTATTTATATAATAACTATTAATATTCTTTTTTTATTAAATCCTTTATTACATTATAATTATTTAAATTTTAAGTAAATTTTATAATGGAACAATGTAAATTTGCTCATTAAATTTTTAAAATATTTATTAATTTTAAGTAATTTATATAGTGTAACAGTATAAACTTAATCATAAAATAATTAATTATTTTTAATTTTAATCTTAAATAATTTACAAGAAAGAAACATTTTTATTAATCTAAAGGGTTTAATAAGGGTGGTTGTTATTTTATTTAAATTTGTAGAATATTTTTTTTGATTAAGATTTATTTTCTGTAGCTAAATCAATTAAAGTATTCTCAATTACACTTACCACTGGTACAATAATTAAGAACCAACTAAAATAGAATGTTGTTGCAAATTGTCCTAAAGTAATGAATGGTTCTTCTACGTGTTGAGATCCACACCATAATAAGATAAGGAAATCTACTACTAATAACCAGAAGAAGAATTTCATTAATGGTCGGAATGCCGAACCTCTAACTCTTGAAAGATCTAATAAAGGCATAGCTAATAGAATTAATAAAGAACCAAACATAGCAATTACTCCTCCTAATTTATCAGGAATAGATCGTAAAATTGCATAGAAAGGTAATAGATCGTTAAGATTTTATAATTTAACTCAATTTATACATCATCGAAGGATCCATGTGTGGTTTAACAATAGAAACTAATAATTCCATTGATTCTTTAAACACATAAATTCTAGGTTTATCATCTTTAAGATGAATTGAACACTTAAGATTAAATTTATTAGTTAATACATTAATTAATCTATTTACACATTCTGGGGAGAATGCATAAACATTTAAGTGTAATCCATCTCCTTGTTTAGACCCATCATCCATAATCCAATGGGCTAAACTAATATCAGTTAATAATTCATCAATATTATATGGTACTAATTTTTTACCATTTGGATAAAAATCATCTCTGAATTTATTAAAACAAGGTAATGCTATTGTAGCAAATTGTACTGCTTCATATTGTTTATTAGATCTAAGATCTGTTCATGATCTAATATAATATTCTAAGTCTTTAGTACAATATGGTTCAAATAGATTAAATACAAATTTAAAATATTCAAGATGTTTAATTGATGTTTGTCCAAAAATAAATCTACTATTTTGACTAGGTGATCGTCGTTGGATATGACCATCTCCTAATAAGATACCTGTTAAAGCTTGAGATACTTTATCTGATAATTCGATACTTTCTCTTTCTTTTTTAGATAATCTTTTTACATTTTTAGTAGATGTACTATAGAAAATTATTCCGATAAAACAATGATAAATATCAGTATTATATGAGCCAAATTAAAAAATTTGGACTATATCTTTACTCAATTATCAATTGATCACTGAGGCTTTGCGTGTAGTCTCTGAGGAGCCCAAGATTACTTTGTATTGTACAGAGATAATAATCTATTATCAACTGTAGACCAAAGTAATTAGTTTGGTTTCCTGCTGATTATCCAAGTCTTAAAATTGTCACCATCTAGGTACTTAAGCCGTAAGGAACTTCCAACATATAGCAAAGTTTTTAATGAGAGGCATCTATAATAAATTTTATTTATAGTTTGTTTACCACTCTGGTACAATTGACGCAGGAGTTTGCATTGGATTAGCTGGAATATAATTATCAGGATGACCAAGTTTATTTGGTGCATAAAATAAGAATAAAGCTAATACTAAGAAAAATAAGAAAATTGTTACTAAATCTTTAAATGTATAATAAGGATGCATATAAAGTCTATCAGCATTTGCTGTAATTCCTAATGGATTACTTGATCCATGTTCGTGTAGAGCTAATAAATGCATAACAGCTAAAGCTGCTAAAATGAATGGTAATAAGTAATGAAGACTGAAGAATCGGTTTAATGTTGCATTATCAACACTGAAACCTCCCCAGATGACAAAAATATTATCGATACAACATTTAATTGTACCTTCTTATTATCACTAATAAGTTTAGACTATGTCATCGACCATTTCTAACTTAAATGGATTATCCATTAAATAAGTTGACGATGTCGTTGGGCACTCGTGTCCGGATTATTGCTAGTGCAGCTCACCGATTAGTCGTTGAACGTTCATATATCTTTATAGCACTGATATATGCTTCGCTGCAAGTTGTCTCCCTGTGAACAAAGAGATGTTCTTGCAATTCACCCAATTTGCGATTAAACTATTAAGTTTAATGGAACTCATAATGTCTTAACTCCGAAATCTTAAAGATCTCGGTAGTTATATCTAGGATGATGTCAACACCCTAGAATTAGAAAATGTTTAATTTTATTTTATTTATCAAATCGTGAATTTATACTTAATTTATTATTAAGGTAATTTAATCTTTCCATATCGTGAACTTTCTCGAATATTATTTAACCATAAATTATATTGTGTTAATTTATAACCAACAAGAGGATGTAAATCTGAGAAAGAGAAAAAATCAACTACTTTTTGAATATCCCTAATGGAACTAACCATAAATTTAGAATAATCTTCAGAAGTATCAATTTTTACTTTTGTATTAAAAATAATTTTGAATGCCTCAAATAATAATTCATGTGTTCTTTGTTTTAATGAAAAACAAATATCCTTATTATTTTTAACAAAAAATGATCCTTCTGCTATTGTAAAACCGACAATCCAATTTGGGAAAAAATCTAATTTACTATAATCCTCTGCAGTTACAGGTAAATTACAGTAAACCGGAAATTTATCAGGTAGCTCAGAATACTTTTTAATATTATTTTGAAGAATAAACATTACTTTATCAAATTGAGCTTCTCGTGTTTCTGTTAAGAAATATAAATTATGATAAATAAATAGAGGAAATAAAATAGTTTGTAGATCTGTTCTTGAAATAGTTAACTTTACTACATTTAATTTTGGATATTTATTTACACGACCAATTTTTAACACCGAATGAATATAGTTAATCAAATCTAAATCTCTTAAATCTAAAGAGATAATTAGATCAATTCTAATATAATTTTTTGGTGTTTTAGTAATAGCAATATATCCATCACCATCAATTAAACCAACAAGCATAGCAAGAAAACTTTTTGAAGTTTTTAGTGTATCTAATCTTTCTTGTTCTGTTCGAAGTTTAATTTTATTTAAAGCTTTACTATTAATAGTACCAATAATAGGTAAAATACCTAGTTCTACAACATTTGAATAAATAAAAACATTTTCTAAGTTTCCGAATTCTACTAAATCTTTACCAATCCATGGGATAGCAGAAAGTAAGTTAGTAATTACTGTTGCACCCCATAAACTCATTTGACCCCAAGGAAGAACATACAATTTCCAAAATATAAACACCATTATAATGACATCTGGTTTATATTTCATGTACCTTATCAATTTACTGATCCTCAAGTTCGTTAATTCTCTTTCCAGTAAATATCATTTAAGGCCTTGTGGAGAATAAAGGGATATTCTCGGAAATCCGACTGTACATTAAGCACCATTTCAGGCACCCATTGATGACCCAGTCTGTAGCGATGGTATACACCACCGACGGTCTTGAAAAAGATGTCTAATCTTTGACCGTTTTC
>Ga0164308_10000128_pt1 | contig 38419 bp, 36 predicted proteins | sample Whisoiple_246_MG_FD_109983 | JGI IMG/M metagenome (GOLD analysis project Ga0164308, IMG submission 109983) | Soil microbial communities amended with fresh organic matter from upstate New York, USA - Whitman soil sample_246_MG | ecosystem: Environmental > Terrestrial > Soil > Unclassified >... | reverse complement strand
GTCGTCACCTCGAACTTCACACTCTCCGGTGTGCAGTCCGGCGCGCACCTCAACACCGAGCGCGGCCACCGCATCGCGAATCGCCATGGCGCAGCGGATCGCTCGCTGCGGCCCGTCGAACGTTGCCAGGAACCCATCACCCGACGTATTCACCTCGCGGCCCCTGAACCGAGACAACTGCGACCGCACCACGGCATCGTGCGCATCCAGCAGCGCATGCCAGTCACGGTCACCGATCTGAACTGCCCTGCGCGTCGAACCGACGATGTCGGTGAACAACACCGTGGCCAACACCCGGTCGTCGGCCACGTCGGCGTGCTGTCCGGTGAGGAACTCGGCGACCTCCTGGAACGACGCGCGCCACGGCTCAACGATGTGGTACATGTTCCGCCCAGGCAGCTCAACGTATTTCGCGCCCGGTATGCGATCGGCGATGAAGCGGCCCTGGGTGGGCGGGATGTATTCGTCGTCGGTGTGGTGCAGGACGAGAGTGGGCACGCGGATAGTCGGCAGCACCGCCCGGACATCCTGCTTGGCGAATAGAGGCCCCATAAGCGCGACCGTTCGCGGGCTCGAGGTCAAGCGTTCGAGTCGGGCCCATGATGCCCGGATCTCCTCGTTCCACGGCATGTCCGGATTCGTCGCATGCAGCGTCTCGCCCGTGCCCCACATGGCGAGGGCGGCAGCGGTGCCATCCTCGAGGTTCGCTCCTCCGATCGTCTCGGCAAGCGGATCCGCGTAGCACTCGAGTGCGACCAGAGCCGTCGTACGTGCGGGGTGCGTCGCTGCGAAGAGCGCCGCGGGCGCAAAGGCGCCGTCGATCGCGAGTATGACTGCCTCGCGACTCCCGATGTGATCGAGCACGGCGGTGATGCTGTCGGCCCACTGCTCCATGTTCGGCATCTCGTCCGCCGTGACGGGATCGGACGCTCCGGTGCCCGGCTGGTCGAAAAAGATCAGTCGACCGAGCGTCGTCATCGCCTCGACCCAGCCTTGTATCGACGCCAGCTCCGGAAAAACCTCGCAGTTCGTGATCCAGTTCGAAACGAACACGATGTCGCGGGGACCCTCCGGCGACGTCCGGTATGCCACGCCTAAATCCCCGTTCAGCGCATAGCGCGTCTCCGAGAACATTGCCGAAGTGTAAGCCGGTGAGCGGGTCGAATTTCGATGTCATCGCAGCAAGTAACCGGTAGCGTCGCTGGCATTGCGAAGGGGGACGACCATGAGGCGCGAGATCGTCGGAGGATTAGCTGCCCTGCTGACGGCCGCTGGGCTGATCGCATCAGCGCCGCCGGCGAGCGCCGGCTGCCTGTACGGCGGGCCCTATATCAGCAAGTGCGATGGAGCCGTCCAGCCCGACGGCACGTGGCAACGTTGTGTGGCAGTTCCCCGCTATATTCCGAACGGCCTCAGTTCCTACCTGGTGCCCGAAAAACACTGCGACGTGATGGGCGCGGGACAGCAATTTGCGGATCCCGCCTTCGCCGACCCGCCAACTCACCTCGCCGACTGAGTTGTACTAGAGGATCACCAGCGCCACAGCTGCCATGGTCGCCACGCACATCGACGGACCATGGGGCACCGCCGAACCGGAGCGGCGATAGACAGCGGCGACTGCCCACACCGCCGTCAGCAGCGGAGCGACGATCGCGGCCAGCGCCCACACGTCCAAGCCGTAGGCGCCCGTCAGGCCACCGACACCCACCGCGAGCTTCACATCACCAGCACCCATCGAAGCGGGCGACATCAGGTGGACGACAAGGTAGACGCCGGCCAGCCCGACCGCACCCATCAATGCGGGCACACCGCGGCCCGTCGCCGCGGCCACCGCGAGAACTGCCAGAGCGCCCGGCACCGTCAACCAGTTGGGCAACCGCCGCTCGCGAATGTCGTACACCGTCAGCGTGACGAGCCATGCCGACACGCACGCGGCGGCAACCCCCAGCCCCATGTAACGAGGCTAATGGCCCGTAAGCGCCGCTCTCATCGCCTCTTTCGGCGCGGGCAGACCGGTGAACTGCTCCACCTGCGCGTAGGCCTGGTGTAGCAGCATCTGCAGGCCGCTGATCACTCGGCCGCCTTCCGCCTCGACCGCCGCAGCAAGCGGTGTCGGCCACGGGTCGTATATCGCGTCGAGCAGTACCGGTGTGGATGACAGCACCGCTGCGTACCGTGCGGCCGCTTCAGCGGGGACGGTGTTCACCACCGCATCAGCCGAGGCGACCACCTGCGCCACGTCGGCTCCGTTGATGTCACACCAGCTGGCGTCGACACCGACCTTGCCTGCGAGATCGACCACCGCGGCAACCTTCTCACGGTCGCGTGCCACCACCGTGATGCGTTGCACGCCGAGTTCGACCAGCCCGACCACGACGGCAGGCGCCGTGCCGCCGGAACCGACGACGATCGCATGCCCCGACGCCTCACCCAGCGCGCCCGTCACCCCGTCGATGTCCGTATTGTCGGCACGCCAACCGGTCGACGTCCGCACCAGGGTGTTGGCCGCACCGACCAGCTCCGCTCGCATGGTGCGCTCGTCGGCGAACGTCAATGCGGCGAACTTATTGGGCATCGTCACCGACGCGCCGACCCACTCAGGGCCGAAACCCTCTACTACGACGGGCAATTCGCCTGCCGTGCACTCGATGCGGTCGTAGGTCCAATCGTTGAGCCCCAGGGCGCGGTAGGCCGCCAGGTGCAACTGAGGCGAACGCGAGTGCGCAATCGGCGAACCGAGCACAGCCGCCTTGCGTGCGTCAGCGGGCGCTGTCGAGGACACCGTTGCGCTTCGCGAGCTCGATGTTCGCCAGGTGCTGTGGGTAGTCCCGGGTGAAAAGCGTCGTGCCCTGCAGGTCGATGGTGACGAAGTAAAGCCAGTCGCCGTCCGCCGGGCGTTCTGCGGCGGCGAGCGCCTCTGCCCCCGGTGAGCAGATCGGGGTCGCCGGAAGCCCGTCGCGCACATAGGTGTTCCACGGCGTCGCCTTCCCACGGTCGGCGTCGGTGGTGGCAACCTCCTGGCGATCCAATGAGTAGTTCACCGTGGAGTCGAACTCCAGCCTGCGGTGATCCGGAGCGACCAAGCGGTTGTAGATGACCCGAGCCACCTTGTTGAAGTCCTGAGGTTTGGATTCCCGCTGCACCAACGACGCCACCGTCAGGATCTGGTAGGGCGTCATGCTCAGTGACTTGGCGGTGTCCATCAAACCGCCCTGCGCGTATTGATAGGCGCTGGTACCGATGAGGGTGGACAAGATGTCCTTCGGCGAAGCCGAGGGGTCGACATTCCATGAGCCCGGGGCGATCAGGCCTTCGAGCCTGCGATGGTCATCGCCCATCGCCTGAACCGGTTTGGTCGCCCAGTCCGGCACCGACAACTCCGCAAGCGAGGCGCTGCCTGCGGCATCGCGAAGATCGTCCACCGACACGCAGTGACGGCCGCCGTCCAGATCCACGCAGGTGGCGTTGGAGATCAACTGGAAGATGCCAGCGGTGACATCGTTGGTTTTGACATCCTGAATGTCGTCGAGCTGGCGGCCTTCGGGGATGACGAGTTTGCCCACCCGGTTCTGCGCATCCGCAAGCCGCGCAACGGCATCCGCCGCCGGTATCTCCGTGCGCACCTTGTAGAAGCCGGGTTGGATGGCCTGAATGGCGGCGTTGCCCTGGGCGGCATTGACGAATGCTTTCGACGTCGCGACCACCTCGCGGTCTTCGAGCGTCTTGCCGATGGTCGTCGTGGAGTCGCCTTCGTGGACCTGGATGACGATGTCCGACTTGCCCTCGCCCGAGTAGTCAGAACCGCCGCCGAACACACTGTGCCACAGCCGCGAACCGAGGAAGACCGCTCCGATCACGATCACGACGAAGACACAGAGCGTGACCGCGCGCACCGCCCGGCGCCTGCGACGGCGGCGAGCTTCGCGTATCCGGTCCGCGCGGCTGAGTCGACGCCGCGGCGGCCCGACCGCCACCGGCTGTGGGCGTTCGCGATCCCACGCGTCAGGCATTGCCGACCTCGTTGAGCATGGCCCGCCGCTGATCCAGCCAGCTCTGCAGTATTCCGACGGCCGCGGCCTGGTCGATCATCGCCTTCTGTCCCCTTGCCCGAACGCCGGCTTCGCGCAGCGAGCGCTGCGCCGTCACAGTGGTCAACCGCTCGTCAGCCATCCGCACCGGGGTCGGCGCGACGCGTCGTCCCAGATCCTCGGCGAGCTCGATGGCGTCCTGCGCGGACGGACCGGTTCGGTCGGCGAGCGTACGCGGCAGTCCGACCACCACCTCAACGGCCTCCAATTCGCCGATGAGCTGGGTGAGCCGTCGCAGGTGGCGATCGGTCTTGTCGCGGCGGACGGTTTCCACCGGCGTGGCGAGGATGCCATCGGGGTCGCTGACCGCAACACCGATGCGAACACTTCCCACATCCACGCCCACCCGACGACCCCGACCGGGATCGTCGCCTCCGGGCCGATCCGGCAGCCGGTGCTCTGGGTTGGCCACCTGGCTAGCTCCGGCCTATCTCCGCGCGAAGCGCGGCCAGTGCCGCGTCGATGCCCGCGGCCCCCTTACCGGAACCCTGCGCCATGTCGGCCTTGCCGCCGCCGCGGCCGCTCACTGCCGCACCCAGCGCCTTGACCAGGTCGTTGGCCTTCAACCCGAGATCCTGGGCGGCCGGGTTGACGGCGACCACGAACGGAACGCTGTCGTCGTCCCCCTCGGCGATCAACGCGATGACCGCCGGCTCGGAGCCGACCTTGCCGCGGATGTCCCCGACCAGGCTGCGCAGATCCGAGGCCGATGTGCCGCCGGCCATCCGCTGCGCCACGACGCGGACCTGACCGATCTGCTCGGCGCCCGCCGCGGCGTTCACCGCGGCCGCCCGCGCACTGGCCAGCCGCATCCGGTCGAGTTCTTTTTCCGCGGTCTTCAGCCGGTCCACCAGCTGGGCGACCCGTGTCGGAACCTCGTCCGAAGGAACCTTCAGTGACGACGCAAGCCCCGCCATCAAGGCGCGTTCCTTGGCGAGGTGGCGGAACGAGTCAAGCCCGACGTAGGCCTCGACCCGCCGCACACCGGACCCGACGGACGACTCGCCGAGAATGGTGACCGGCCCGATCTGCGCCGAATTGCGAACGTGCGTGCCGCCGCACAGCTCAAGCGAGAACGGGCCGCCGATCTCGACCACCCGCACCTCATCGGGGTAGGCCTCGCCGAACAGCGCCATCGCGCCCATCGACTTGGCCTTCTCCAGGTCGGTGGTGAAGCTGTGCACCTCGTAATCGGCCTCGACGGCCTCGTTGGTGACCTCTTCGATCTGGGTTCGTTGTTCCTCGTTCAGCGGGCCCTGCCAGTTGAAGTCGAACCGCAGATACCCGGGCCGGTTCAATGAGCCTGCCTGAACGGCGTTGGGCCCCAATATCTGTCGCAGAGCGGCGTGCACCATGTGCGTGCCGGAATGACCCTGGGTTGCGCCGTGCCGCCAGCGCGGGTCGACGGCGGCGACGACGGTGTCGCCCTCGACGAACTCTCCGGACTCGACGTTGATGCGGTGCGCCCACAGCGTCTTTGCGATCTTCTGCACATCGCTGACGGCTGCCTTCGCCGTCGCCGACGCCGCGGTTCCGGTGATGCTGCCTTCGTCGGCGATCTGGCCACCGGACTCTGCGTAGAACGGAGTGCGATCCAGTATCAGCTCGATGCGACCGGCCTGCTGACCGTCATGCGCCACGACCGGGACCCGCTTGCCGTCGACGAAAATACCGAGAATTCTTGCCTCGGTTGATAACTCGTCGAAACCGGTGAATTCGGTCGGACCGGTGTCGACCAACTCGCGGTACGCGGACAGGTCGGCGTGGGCTTGCTTACGGGCGGCGGCGTCGGCCTTGGCGCGTTGCCGCTGCTCGGCCATCAGGCCGCGGAAGCCTTCTTCGTCGACGCTGAGACCGGCTTCGGCAGCCATTTCCAGAGTCAGCTCGAGCGGGAAGCCGTAGGTGTCGTGCAGTGTGAACGCGTCGGTTCCCGACAGCACGGAGGTACCGGACTTCTTCGTCGCACTGGCCGCCTCGTCGAAGAGCCGCGACCCCGATGCCAGTGTTCGGTTGAACGCCGTCTCTTCTGCTACCGCGATGCGCTGGATCCGGCCGAAGTCGTTGACCAACTCCGGATATGACTGTCCCATCGCATCACGCACGGTGGCCATGATGTCTCCGACGACAGGGTCGTTGATTCCCAGCAGCTTCGCCGACCTGATCACGCGGCGCAGCAGGCGGCGCAGCACATAACCACGACCATCGTTGCCGGGGCTGACGCCGTCGGCGATGATGATCGCCGCGGTGCGGCTGTGGTCGGCGATGATCCGGTACCGGACATCGTCTTCATGGCTGCCCTTGCCATACCCGCGAGGGGCGATGCCTGCGACAAGGTCGATCACCGGGCGCAGCAGATCGGTCTCGTAGACGTTGTCGACATCCTGCAACAGGCAGGCGACGCGCTCGATGCCCATACCGGTGTCGATGTTCTTGCGCGGCAGCGGGCCGAGGATCTCGAAGTTGTCCTTCGATGTTCCTTCGCCGCGCTCGTTCTGCATGAAGACGAGATTCCAGATCTCGATGTAGCGGTCCTCGTTGGCTTCTGGGCCACCCTCGGCGCCGTACTCCGGGCCGCGGTCGTAGTAGATCTCCGAAGACGGACCACACGGACCGGGGATGCCCATCGACCAGTAGTTGTCGGCCATACCGCGGCGCTGGATCCGCTCTGCGGGTATGTCCGTGACCTCCAGCCAGAGGTCGGCGGCCTCGTCGTCATCGAGATAGACCGTCGCCCAAAGCCTTTCGGGATCGAAGCCGTAGCCACCCTGGTCGACCGGATTGGTCAGCAGTGACCAGGCCAGCTCGATGGCGCCTTTCTTGAAGTAGTCGCCGAAGGAGAAGTTGCCCGCCATCTGAAAGAACGTGTTGTGCCGGGTGGTGATGCCGACTTCGTCGATGTCGGGTGTGCGGATGCATTTCTGAATGCTGGTCGCGCGGTTCCACGGGGGGGTCCGCTGTCCCAGGAAGTAGGGGACGAATTGGACCATGCCCGCATTGACGAACAGCAGGTTGGGGTCGTCGAGGATCACAGAAGCGCTGGGCACCTCTGTGTGGCCCGCGTTCACGAAGTGATCGAGGAATCGCTTCCTGATCTCGTGTGTCTGCACCTGTCGTCCTCTTTGTCTTGGCCTCGTCTGCTCAACCCGACCGCACTACAGTACCGGGCTGGTTTGTCGCACTCGAACTAGCCGTTTATGAAGCTCAAGCGCACTGAGCGGCGCGGATTGTCCCTGTTCAGGTCAACGAGAACGACACTCTGCCAGGTTCCCAATAGGGGTTGTCCATCCTGCACCGGAACCGTCACCGACGGTGCGACGAGGGCGGGCAGGACGTGGTCGGCGCCGTGGCCCGGCGAGCCGTGCTCGTGCCGATAACGATCGTCGCGCGGAAGCAGGCTTTCGAGCGTGTCGACGAGATCGTCGTCGGATCCGGCGCCGGTCTCGATGATCGCGACTCCCGCGGTCGCATGCGGCACGAAGACGCTGCAAAGCCCGTCGCGGTGGCCGGCACAGAACTCACGGACCTTCTCGGTGAGATCGACGATCCGTCGACGCGAAGAGTCGACCTCCAGTACCTCGGAATCCATAACTCCAGGCTACGGACCCTTGAAGCGGCTGCTCGGTGGGAGGAAGCTGATCGATGGTGGGTGGCGCCACCGGGACGCCGCCCCGGAGAAGAGGGGGTGGACCGTGTACGCACGCTCTACCACTATTCAGGCGCAGCCTTCATCCATCGATGATGGGATCGCGTTCGTCCGCGGCGAGGTCATGCCGGCGCTACAGGCCATGGACGGCTATGTCGGCCTGTCTCTGTTGGTGAACCGAGAGTCCGGGCTGTGCATCGCGACCAGCGCCTGGGAGACAGAAGACACCATGCGCGTCAGCACGGAGCGCGCCAAGCCGCTCCGCGACCAGGCGAGTCGGGCATTCGGCGGCGGCGACGCCACTGTCGACCAGTGGGAGATCGGAGCCATGCACCGCGAACACCGCACCGGTGACGGGGCATGTGTGCGGGCGACGTGGATCAAGATGCCGCGCGATCAGGTCGACCGGTCCATCGACTTCTACCGGACCGACGTGCTGCCCTCACTGGAGAACCTCGATGGCTTCTGCAGTGCCAGCTTCATGGTGAACCGTGCGACCGGCAGGGGTGTGTCGTCGGCAACGTTCGACAGCCGCGAAGCCATGACCCGCAATGAGGAGAACGCGAGAGAGCTTCGCAACGCGCGAACCCGCGAGCTGGGTGCGGACATCCTTGACGTCGGCGAATTCGACCTTTCGCTGGCGCATCTGCGACTGCCCGAGATGGCGTGATCGTCAACGGACTTCCGATCGATTGACGCGGGCGTTTATTTGATGGACGGCGAGGGTATCTGTCTTCCACCCCACTACGGCTCCTTGGAGGACAAATGACCATCACCGGCGTTATCACCGCAATTCTGATCGGCATCGTGGTCGGTGTACTCGGCCGCCTACTGGTGCCCGGCAAGCAGCCGATCGGCATGCTCGTAACCATCCTGATCGGCATCGTCGGCGCCTTCCTCGGCACCGCGATCGCCCGCGCCCTCGGCATCCCGACCGTTACCAACGGCATCGACTGGCTCGAACTGCTCGTGCAGGTCATCGTCGCGGCCATCGGCGTGGCCCTCGTCTCGTCGATGATGGGACGCAGGCGCACCGGCGTTGTCGGCGGACGCAGGCGCTCGAGCTTGTTCCGCTAGCAAGTTACTCAGCGATCCCGGCGGCATCCCCTGGCCGCCGGGATCGCTTCTGTCACAACGACTTCAACAGCGCATCGAGTTTCTCGTAGCCCTCAGTCATGCCGCCTTCCATGCCCGAGGACAGCAGCGCGTCACGTGCCTCGGTGTTCGGGCAGATGGAGCGGCCGCGCAGCCGGCTGCGGCCCTCACCGAGATCCTCGAACCACATGAACTCGATGTTCACCATGTCCGGCGCCCCCTCGAACTCGAAGGTCTGGATGACGAGTTCGTTCTCCCGGACGGTGTGAAACGTCCCGTTGAAGCGGAAGTCGCCGTGCTCGGTGGAGTGGACGTAGCGATATCCGCCATGGGCTGTGAAATTCCACTCCTCGATCTTCATTTCCAGGCCGTGCGGGCCGAGCCACTGGCTGACCAGTTCCGGCTCGGCGTGCGCGCGGAACAATGCCTGCACCGGTGCGTCGAACTCGCGGGTGAACTCCATGGCAAGGGTGTCGACGGGGGCCTGCAGGTTGAGGGCGTTCGTCATCGTTGGTTTCCCTTCTCGGTTGTGTCGGTCATGCCGGCCAGCAGTGCGTCCAGCCGGCGGTAATTACGTTCGGCATCAAGCCGATACCGGTCGATCCAAGCGGTCAGCCCCTCCAGCGCCGCCGCGTCGAGATGGACCGGCCTGCGTTGCGCATCGCGGGTCCTGGTGACCAGCCCGGCCTGCTCGAGCACCTGAATGTGCTTAGACACCGCCTGTTTGGTGATGTCGAACGGCGCGGCGAGTTCGTTGACCGTCGCGGGCCCGCGGGACAGTCGCGCGACGATGGCCCGTCGGATCGGGTCGGCGAGCGCCATGAAAGCGCGATCCATCCCGCCGTCTGCATCGCCGTCGCTCGCAATAATCAATCTCCTGTTTGATCAATGAATTGGTTGATTACCAACGTAGGACGCGGTTCGTGACGTGTCAAGACGTGATCGCGAGAGCTCAGCGCTTGCGGCGGATGATCGCCCGTAGCTTGTCCAACCTGCCCGAGATCTCCCGTTCGGCACCGTGACCGGTCGGCTGGTAGTAATCCACGCCGACGAGTTCGTCAGGCGGATATTGTTGCGGCACAACACCGTCGGGGTCATCATGGGCGTACTTGTAGCCCACCGCGTTGCCGAGCCCCTCAGCACCCGAGTAGTGCCCGTCGCGCAGCGCAGGCGGAACCAGGCCCGCCTTGCCCGCCCGGACGTCGCTCATCGCAGCACCCAGCGCGGTTGTCACCGCGTTGGACTTCGGTGCGGTCGCGAGGTGGACGGTCGCGTGGGCAAGCGTGAGTTGCGCCTCCGGCATGCCTATCAGCTGCACCGTCTGCGCGGCGGCCACGGCGGTCTGCAGCGCGGTCGGATCCGCCATTCCGATGTCCTCGCTGGCCAGGATCATCAACCGACGCGCGACGAACCGAGGGTCCTCCCCCGCGACCAGCATGCGGGCCAGGTAGTGCAGGGCGGCGTCGACGTCCGATCCGCGAACGGACTTGATGAACGCGCTGATGACGTCGTAGTGCTGATCTCCGTCGCGGTCGTAGCGGACCGCGGCCTTGTCCAGCGACTGCTCGATCGTCTCGACGGTGACCGTCTCGCCCGCCTCGGACGCCACCTCCAGCGCCGTCAACGCCCGCCTGGCATCGCCCGCCGACAGCGCCACCATCAGCTCGATCGCGTCGTCGGTGACCGTGACCTTGCCTGCCAGCCCACGAGGGTCCTCGATGGCGCGGGTGATGACGGCGCGCACGCCGTCGGCAGAGAGCGGCTGCAGCTGCAGGATCAACGACCGGGACAGCAGCGGAGCGACGACCGAGAACGACGGATTCTCCGTCGTGGCGGCCACCAGGAGCACCACCCGGTTCTCGACGGCAGACAGCAGCGCGTCCTGCTGGGTCTTGGAGAAGCGGTGCACCTCGTCGATGAACAGCACCGTCTGCTCGCCGTACGCGGCGGCCCGGCGAGCCACGTCGATGACGGCGCGGACCTCCTTGACCCCCGCCGATAGCGCCGACAGCGCCTCGAACCGGCGGCCGGTGGCCTGCGAGATCAGTGACGCCAGCGTCGTCTTGCCGGTGCCCGGCGGGCCGTAGAGGATGACCGACGCCGCGCCGGCCCCCTCGACAAGGCGGCGCATCGGCGAGTTCGGCGCAAGAAGATGGTCCTGGCCGACGACTTCGTCGAGGGATGTCGGCCGCATCCGCACCGCGAGCGGGCTCGAAGCGCCAACGGGCCCCGCTGCGCCTCCAGACGAGGTCGGCTCACCGGGGACGTCGAATAGCCCGTCGGACACGCTCTCTGCTTACCACGGCACTACGACTGTCATTGCGTCACGAAGTCAATCAGTTCCTCGACCCTGCCGATCAGTGCCGGTTCGAGGTCATTCCAGTCGCGCACCCGGCCGCGGATCCGCTGCCACGCCCTGGCGATGTCCGCCTGCCCGCCGTGCTGCCAGCCCAGCGCGTCGCACACGCCGTGCTTCCAGTCGACGCCGCGCGGGACGGTCGGCCACGCCGGGATACCGAGCCGCCCGGGCTTGACCGCCTGCCAGATGTCGATGAACGGATGGCCGACCACCAGCGTGTGCGCGCCGCCCCGCCCCCGCCGCACCGTATCGGCGATGCGGGCCTCCTTGGAGCCGGCGACCAGATGATCCACCAGCACACCCAACCGACGGCCCGGCCCGGGATCGAACTCCTCGACAATGGCGGCCAGATCGTCGACCCCTCCGAGGTATTCGACGACCACACCCTCGATCCGCAGATCGTCCCCCCACACCTGCTCGACCAGTTCGGCATCGTGTCGGCCCTCGACATAGATCCGGCTGGACAACGCGACCTTCGCCGTGGCGTCCGGCACTGCGACGGAGCCGGACGCGGTGCGGGTGTTCGCAGCCGGCGCCGCTCGGCGCGGCGAAGTCAGGATCACCGGCTTGCCGTCGATCAGGTAACCGGGGCCGACGGGAAACGGTTTGCGCCGCCCCCGCCTGTCCTCGAGTTCCATTCGCCCGTACTCGATGCGGACCACGGCGCCGACGTAGCCGGTCTGCGCGTCCTCCACCACCATGCCGATCTCGACCGGGCATTCGGTGGATCGGGGTTTTCTGTGCGGATTGTCGGCAAGCACGTCGAAGCCATAGCGATCAGCCACCGGGTGATCGTAGAGTCACACCCGCGGTGCGCGACCGCGACACGGCCGAGGGGATCACGAACGGTTCTAAAAGTCCGCGGGGTTCGGCCGCTCAACGGAGCGCGGAGTCAGGCCGAGCCCACGCACATGTTCCGCGATGGTCGCCAGGCTGGTGACCCAGACGTCGTCGTATGAGCGCACGTATTCGATCAGCGAGTCGAGCGCCTGCGCCCTTGACGGACGCCCGGACAGGAAGGGATGGTTGGTCAGCACGTAGGCAGCCCCCTCCGCGCGCATCGCGTCGAACTCCAGTCGCCACATCTCTATTGCCTTGACGGGACTTTCGATCAGCCCAGAGCCACTGAAATCCGGCACATAGCAGTACTGCTCCCAGTCGTCGAGCGCCCATTGGATCGGGATCTCCACCAACGGTCCCCCGTCGGCTACCGCCAGTTCGTAGGGATGATCGGTATCCATCAGGCTGCTGTCGTAGAGGAATCCCCTGTCGCGCAGCAGCTTCGGGGAATGCCAGTTCAGCTCCCACATGGGTGCGCGATAGCCGATCGGACGTGAGCCGGTCACCGACTCGAGCACCTCGAGCCCACGGTCGAGGATGTCGGCTTCCTGCTGCTCGGTCTTGCCGCGCATCGCCTCGTGCAGGTAGCCGTGGTGGGCGATCTCGTGGCCGTGTTCGACGATCGATGAAATGACGTCCGGGTAGCGCACCGCGGTGTAACCGGGGACGAAGAACGTCGACGTGATGCCGTGCTTGGCAAGGATTTTCAGCAGCCGCGGCACGCCCGTGAGCGGGCCGTAGGCCTGATGGCTGATCGCCGACATCCTGTCGGCATGTGATGGATCCACACCCAGCATCGCCGATTCGGCGTCCACGTCGAACGAGAACGACGCCGCACACCTGGCGCCGTTGGGCCACGACACCGGCGGCACGCTCATGTCCGGCTCCGCGCTCTGCCGAACAGGGCGAGGAATTCGTAAGCAAGGAACGCCGCTGCGATACCCGTCAACTCGGCGTGGTCATACGCGGGCGCGACCTCCACGATGTCGGCGCCGACGAGGTTCAGACCGTCGAACCCGCGCACCACCTCGAGCAGTTCGCGACTGGTCAGCCCGCCGATCTCCGGTGTGCCGGTACCCGGGGCATGCGCGGGGTCGAGCACGTCGATGTCGATTGACACATACAGCGGACGGTCGCCGATCGTCTGCTGCAACTGTGCGACCACGTCTGCGACGGTACGCGTCTGGAACTCGCGGCAGTGAACGACGGTGAAACCGAGTTCCGCATCCGACGAGAGGTCGTCGGGTGAATACAGGGCCCCCCGGATCCCGACGTGTGCGCTGTGACCGGACACGAAGAGACCCTCCTCGGCGGCGCGGCGGAACGGCGTGCCGTGGGTCAACGGAGCGTCGAAATAGGTGTCCCACGTATCGAGGTGCGCGTCGAAGTGCACCAGCGCCACCGGACCGTGAATCCGATTGTGCGCGCGTAGCAACGGGTAGGCGATCGTGTGGTCGCCCCCGATCGTGATGATCCGTGCGCCATCGGCGATGAGCGCATACGCCTGCTCCTCGACCTGCTCCATCGCTTTCGTGATGTCGAAAGGCGTACAGGCGATATCGCCGGCGTCGACGACCGGCTGGGTGGCGAACGGCATCGCCGCCGTCTGCGGGTGGGAGGGCCGCAGCACCCGTGAGCACTGCCGAACATGGGCCGGCCCGAATCGCGCGCCGGGCCGATAGCTCACCCCGCTGTCGAACGGAATGCCGACGACGGCGACGTCGTAGGTCGGCACATCGCCGATGCGTGGCAGCCGCGCGAATGTGGAAAAGCCCGCGTAGCGCGGCACGACCGTTCCGTCGACGGGCTGTACTGGCTCGGATTGTTGTGTCATGTCCGGCATCGTGTCGTCCCTCCGTTGATCTGGACGGTCTGGCCGACGAACGCGCCCATGTCTTCGCGGGCCAACAACGAGACCGCAGCGGCGATGTCGTCCGGCTTTCCGATGTGGCCGACCGGTATTCCGCGCGCGTACTGCTCGTGCATCTCGGCGAGTGTGATGCCCGCGTCGTCGGCGTCGACCTGCAGCTGTGGCGTGTCGATGATTCCCGGCGCGACGCCGTTGACGATGATGTGCTCGGGCGCGAGTTCGCGGCCGAGGGACTTCGTCAACGCGATCAGGCCGGCTTTGGACGCCGCGTAGGCGCCCGCATTCGGCCAGCCGATGACGCCCCACTCGGACGCGATGATGACGATGTTGCCGCCGCCTCGCCGCCGCATGCCCGGCAGCACGGCCTGCACCAGGTAGACGGTGCCCGACAGGTTGGTGTCGACGACTTTCCACCAGTCGTCGTCGGGGTGGTCGCAGAACGGCCCCATCGTCATGTATGCCGCGTTGCACACCAGGATGTCCACCGGCCCGCGGGTGGATTCGATCTCGCGTACCAGGGCCGCGACTGCCTCGGGATCCGAAACATCAGCCGCCGCAGGGAATCCGCCGCTTTGGGCGACGACGGCGTCCATCCGGTCGTCGCGCACACGTCCGTTGACGCCGACGGTCACTCCGTCGGCGGCCAGCCGGTTGGCGATGGCCGCGCCGATTCCCTGCGTCGCGCCGGTGACCAAGGCGATGCGCATGTCAGATCACCGCGCCGCTGTTCGGCGAGAGCACCTCACCGGTGCAGAATGCGGCGTCTTCGCCGACGAGGTAACGCACCACTTCGGCAACCTCCTCGGGTCGGGCCAGTCGGCGCGCGGGCAGTGTCGCCAGGTAGTCCGGTGCGCGCCAGGGTGAATCGGCGGCCAGCAGCGGCGTGTCGGTCGGGCCGGGGGCGACGGCGTTCACCCGGACTCCGTGCGCCGCGACCTCGGCGGCGAGGCTGCGCACCAGCCCGATGATGGCGCCCTTCGCGGCCGCGTAGTGCGCCTCGCCGTCGCCGCCACCCACCGCGAGCTCGGACGTGATGGCGACGATGGAGCCACGGCGCCGCTCCATCATCGACGGCAGTACAGCGCGGGTGACGTTGCGAAGGCCACCGAGGTGTACGCGCAGCATGCGGTGCAGTTGCCCGTGGGTGATGTCCGCGATCCGCGCTTCCTCGTAATGTCCCGCCGCACTGACCACCGCGTCGACAGGACCCAGCTCGGTGGCCACCCGGCGCATCGTCGCCTCGACGGCGGCGGGGTCGGCGACGTCAACGGAATATGGTGCGGTGTCGTTGAGGTCAAGTCCTGCAACGCGATAGCCGTCCTGCTCAAGCGCCGCGGCGATGGCGGCGCCGATACCGGATGATGCTCCGGTGACGACCGCGATACCGGTCACTGCGCGGGTGGCTGGTCGGCGAAGCGTTCACCGATCGGCGCCGCAATGCCTTTGCGCACCGACAGGTAGATCGCCGCGCCGATCAACCCCAGTACCACGGTGGTCAGCACGCTGGCCCAGCTGATGAACCAGGGCACGTCCGGCGAGGTGCGCGGCCACGCGACGTTGACCGTCTCGAAGATGATCCACAGCGAGGCGATGTAGGTGATCGGGGCACCCCAGCGGCCGAGGTTGAAGGGACCCGGTCTCCACTTACCGGAGAGCCGGGCGAGGGCGGCACCGATCACCGGGACGCCGAAGGCGATGTAGAAGCCGATGATGTTGAAGTTGACCAGAATGTTGTAGAACTGTGTGCCCGCCAGCAGCACGAAGACGACCGCTGCGACGCCGGTGAGCGCAATTGCGTTGACCGGCAGGCGTTCCGGTCCCGCCAGCCCGCCGAGCACCTTCGATCCGGGCAGGCTGCGGTCACGCGCCGCACCCCAGATGCACCGCGATACCGCCGCCTGCACGGCAAGGAAGCTGGACACGAAGCCGATCACGAACATGGCGAGCAGAGGCTTGGTGATACCTGCACCGAAGTGGGTGGCCAGGGTGTCGGCGACGGTGTCGCCGGATTGCGCGGCGACCACGCCGGGCAGGTCGGGAATCGAAAGGATGAGCGCCGCAGCGGAGAACATCACCACGAGGCCGACAAGCAGCAACGCAAGGATGATCGCCTTGGGCACATTGCGTTCCGGCTCGTCGACCTCCTCGGCCACCGACCCAGCGGCCTCGAACCCGAGGAACGACCAGCCGACGTAGGCAATGGCCAGCAGCATCGGACCCGACGTCCACGATGCGGCGTCGGGCAGGCCCGCGCTGGTGAACAGCACGGAGAACGGGTTCTCGCGGTAGAACAGCAGCAGCACCGTGCCGAGGCCAAGCGAGCCGAGCACCTCGCACGTGATGCTGACGGCGACCATGATCTTGAGCACCTTGCGGCCGACCATGTTGACGCCGGATCCGATGAGGACGATGACGATCGCGACCGATGCGATCTGCCAGCGGCTGGGCTCGCCGACCCCGAAGATGTTGAGCAGGAAGCCGGCTGCCGCATAGGACAGTGTGCCGAGCGCCAGGGTGAGACCCCACATGTACGCCCACGCCGCCACCCAGCCCCATGTGGTGCCCCGGACGTGCCGCGACCACTGGTAGACGCTTCCCGCATACGGCCAGCGCGACGCGAGCTCGCCGAATACCGCGGCGACCATCAGCTGGCCGATGAGCACGATCGGGAACGCCCAGAAGAACTTCGGCCCCGCCGCGAACAGCCCCAGGGTGAAGATGGCGTACACCGCGGCGATCGGCGATACGTCGGCGAAAGCCAGTGACAGCGCCGAGCGGAAGCTGAACCCACGCTGAAGCCGCTCAGGAACCGGCTCGCCAATGGTGGTGTCGGTCGATTCGGCCATGTCGGCTCCCGTCGCTGAAGGTCTCACCCGCCGCAACTGTGGGCCGCGCAGCCGAGAAAACGGAATACGCCCAACGTCTGAACTTGAGACACTCGTTCATATGATCATCTAAGGTCGAGCTGGGTTCCGAGCGCAGCGGACATCGAGCGGCTTTCCGTGACAGCCGCGAACTGGCGCTTTGTGCCCGGCAGCGTTGCGAGGCAACGACGTAACCACGTGTTTCGAACAGGTGACTGATGGCGTATAGGGTTCGCGACCTGCTGGATACACCGCACCTTCGGCTCACCCTCAAGGGCGGCGGCGGGGGCCTGGACACCCCCGTGACCTGGGCGCAGACCTCGGACCTCGAAGAGCCGTGGTCGTATCTGGCGGGCGGCGAACTGCTGATGAAGAACGGCCAGACACTGCCGGAATCCCCGCGCGGCCAGACGGCGCTCATCCGCGCGGTTGCGGAGAACGGCATGTGCGGCATGGTGATCGGGCTGGACGCGGCCACCCCTGCGCTCACTCCGGCCGCGCTGGACCTCGCCGACTCCCTCGGCTTTCCGATCATGGTGGTGCCCTACTCGGTTGGGTTCGCCTCGATCGGACGCGCTGTCGCCGATGCCGCGGGCAGCGGCCGCGTCGCCGTGACCGAACGGGTCTACAACGTGATCCGGCAGTCGGTGAACAACCCCGGCCCCGCCAACGTGCTGGCCCAGCTGGAACGCGATCTGTCGTGTCGCATCGCTGTGCTCGACGCGTCCACCGGCACGGTCGCGCTGGAGGCGTCCGAACCGGCACCGGAGGATTTGCGCCGGGTCATCACGACCGAGATCTCCGGACGGCGAGGGGCGATTCCCGGCGTGCTGCACGTGAGTGCGGGCACCGAACGCGCGCTGGTCGTCGAGGTTCCAGACGAGGAGCCGACGGTGCTGGCGACGTACGCGTTCCGTGGACCGACCACCGATCTGGTTCACCTGCAGCACCTGGCATCCGCAGTGGCTGTGTTACTCGCCCAGCAGAATGCGCGCCGCGAGCACGAGCGGCGCATCGGCGCCGAGGTGATGGGCCAGTTGTGCGACGGCCGAATGAGCGACCGCGAGGGTGACCGGGAGCTCGGCGAACGCGGGCTGGATCCGGCGACGTGCTGCGTCGTGGCGGCCGATGGCGTGTCGGCCGCCAGCGAACGTCAACTTCACCTGGGCCTCGGCAGGCGATCGGTGCCCCACCTGCTGCTGCGCCGCGCAACGCTGCTCTATGCGCTGATGCCCGTCACCGAATGGGCGCTCGACGTTTTGGCTCAACGCCTCGGCGGCCAGGCAACGCTGGGAATCAGCGAGCCCCTGTCACGCGTTTCGCGCGCCCCGACCGCCGTGCGTGAGGCGACATGGGCGGTACGCGCCGCCGTCACCACATCCAGCAGAACGGCCCGCTTCGCGGACGCCACCATGTTCTCGGTGTTGCGCGAGCCCGAGGAGGCACGTGTCGTTGTCGACCGGGTGCTGGGCAGGCTCATCGACTACGACGCAACGCATTCCAGCGATATGGTCGCCACCCTCGACACGTATCTGCGTTGCGAGCGGTCCTGGCTGCAGACGGCGAAGGAGCTCGGCCTGCACCGGCAAACCGTCGTCTACCGGATGCAACGCGTCGAGGAGATCACCGGCCGCAGGATCGCCGACACGGGCACGCTCGCCGAATTCTGGCTGGCGCTGCGCGCGAGGGATCTACTAACCCTTCCGGGCTGACCTCGCGCGCGGGAACTCGTCGTCGATGACGGTGACGACCCGTTCCACCAGCCACTGTGTGAGTAGCTTTCCGATGTCGGCGCTTGCGCCCATCGGTGACGAGAGCGAGCCACTGGCCGTCGACATCCGGGTGTCGATGGGGACCACGTCGTGATTGACGACACGTTGCGGGGCATCGGAAGCCATTTGATCGGTCCGCACCGCCGCCGCGTCGTGATGCATCCACAGCGACGTCTCGATCACCGCGGCGTGTTCCAGTGCCAGTCCCGGAAAGCCCTCCGGCCAAATGGTATTCAACTGTTCCGGGGTGAAGTCCGGGAAGACGTCCTCGATCACCACGATCTTGAGTTCGGGGTACTGCCCCGAGACGAGGAACGCAGGCTCGTAGATGAAGCCGCTGTTCTCGAAATGCCAGTTGTACAACACGATGTTGCGGAATCCGCCACGCCTGAGCTCACTGAGCACATCCTCCAGCACGCTCATGAACGTGGTCGCCCGCAGCGACACCGTACCGGGAAAGTGCTGGCCACCACCGCTACCCGGTCTGCTGCGGTACCCGAACGGCAGGAACGGACCGACGACGATGTCGCGTACGCGGCCCGCCTCGCAGAGCACTCGTTGCGGCAACACCCAATCGGTGCACACCGGTAGATGCCGACCGTGTTGTTCCGTGGCGCCGATCGGGATGACGATGGGCGTATCCGCTTCCGCGGCCGCCGAGATCTCCTCCCACGTCATGTCCTGGTAGACGCGTAAGCCGTGTCCGGAGCTCATGGCGTCGCGTCGACCGCAGTCGATGGCGTCTCACGCGGGGACCACTTCTTCGAGCCGGCCCACGCCGCCAAGGCGAGCACGATCAGAATCACCTCGGCGACGAGATATTGAGTCTCCTGAGTGGCCAGGGCGATTCCGGTGAAGCCGATGACCACCAGCGGCGGCAGCGGCCACAGCGGCAGCTTGAACGGTCGCGGTTCATCGGGCATGGACCGGCGACTCCAGAACGCCGCCAACCCGATACAGAAGTACACCGCCGCGATCACCGTGCCCGCGAAGATGATCAGGAAGTTCAACGCGGACGTGAACACCAGCACCGCGGCAGGCACGGCCAGGCACAGGATGCCCGCCCCGGGAACCCGGAACCTGTTGATGGAGCCGACGACCCGGTTCACAGACGCAGGCCACATTCCGTCGCGACCCGTGGTGTACACGCCGCGGCCGAAGTACATCAGCAGCGACAGCATCGCGTTGAACAGTGCGATGCTCACCCCGACGTCGACGATGACGCGGGCCTTGTCGCCAAGCGATGCCTGCACGGAGTAGACGACGGGCGCCGGGTCGCTGAAGAACTCCTTCAGGTCGGGGGCTGCCACCACCGCAGCGATCAACGGAACCATGATCAGCACGCACGCCAGCACCGCCGAGATGATGACCGCCTTGGCGATATTGCGCTCGCCGCCCTTGAGTTCCTCGGAGAAGCCCAGCGCCGCGTCGTAGCCGTTGATGACGTTGAAGGCCGGCGCCAGCGTCGCCAGCATCACCGCGAAACCGACCGCGACCAGTTCACCGTTGTTCAGCACCGTCGGGTGAAATGTGACCTCGGCCAGGTTCTGATGCGGATGCGCGAACGCCGCGACCGTGACGATCCCGAGCACGATGCATTCGACGATCACCATCGCACCGGTCGCCCACGCGCCGAACTCGACCTTGGTCAGCCCAATGCCGGTGGCCAGTGCGAGCAGCACGATCGCGATCGCCGTGTCGGGGAAACCGAGGCCCGGGAACAGGTCTCGGAGGAACCCGACCATGCCCAGCGCGATGCTGGCCGGGATCACGATGCCCTGGATCAGGTAGTTGAACATCGTGATCCATGAGAACGGACCCGGAAGGACTTGACGCACAAGTGAATACATGCCGCCTGCTATCGGGAACATGCCCGCCAGCTCCGCCAGGCACAGGGAGATGAGGACCACGACGACCGAGAGCAGCAGCCCGGCCCCGATCGAGAACGTGCCGCCGATGACGAATACCCCGGCGGACAGGAACAGCACCGCCATGGTCGGTGAGACGTCGGCCATCGCCAGCCCCACCACCTCCGGAATGTTCAGCCGGCGGACCAGTTGCTGGGAGTAGCCGAGTTGTTCGAGCCGGGATTCCTCCGGCGGTGGCGTCGAGACGGTCTCTTCGGTCATGACGATCCTCCGGTGGTGGGGGGCGATGATGGTGCGACACCGATCGATCCGGCGGCCACGCACGTGGTGCGACCGCCGTCGGCGACAAGGTGAGTGCCGGTGATGTAGCCGGCTCGGTTCGACAGCAGAAACACGACGGCTTCGGCGATCTCGGCCGGGTCGGCGATGCGCGCCATCGCGACGCTTGCGGCGTTGTCGGCGAGCTCGGCCTCTGGATCTGCGACACCGTCGAATTCGGCGAGAAACATCGGAGTCCGTGTCGTGCCGGGACACACGGAGTTGACGCGGATACCCCAGGACGCCAACTCGGCAGCCGCGCTGCGCGTCATCGACAAAATGGCGCCCTTGGTGGCGGTATAGGCGACGTAGCCGGCCTGGCCGATGAGCGCCAACTCCGACGCCGTGTTGACGATCGCGCCCGCGCGGCGGGACTGCATGACGCGGGCCGCCTCCCGCAGGACGAAGAACGACCCCGCGAGGTTGATGTCCACCAGCCGTCGGAAGACGTCATCGGTGGTGTCCGTGAGCGGGATGGCCTCCGAGATGCCTGCGTTGTTGTGGACGGCGTCCACGGGCCCCAGTTCGGCTTCCACGCGTTCGAACGCGGCGCGGACGGCAGTCGAGTCCGCGACGTCCGCACCGATGGTGATGACCTTGCCGCCGTGGGCGCCGACACGATGCGCCGCGGCGTCGAGATCGTCGCGCGGCAGTGAGAGCAGGGCGACGTCTGCTCCATAACGCGCCAGCGCTTCCGCACTGGCCAGACCGATGCCCGAGGCCGCACCGGTCACCAGCGCTACCCGGCCGCTCATTTCAGCCACGGGAAGCGCGCAGCCAGTTGATCTGCTCGACGATGCCGCGCTCGAGCGTCCACGCAGGCGCGTAGCCGAGGTCCCGCTTCGATGCGGTGAGATCGTAGGTGCCCTGACTGTCCCATTGGGGCAGCAGGCCCGGCCCGATCTCGTATCGGCTGCCCGGGATCCACTGCTCGAGCAACAGCGCGGTATCGGCGACGGTGACCTGGCTTCCGCCGGAGACGTTGTAGACCGGCTGGGACAAGGTCCCGGAGGTCGACGCCAGCCGCGCTGCGGTGGCGACGTCGTCGACGTAGACGAACTGGAACGGGTGATCGGCGCCCGCTTCCAGCTCGAAGACCTCTCCGCGCAGCCCCGCACGGATCATGTCGCCAAGCAGGCTCGGCATCCACAGGCCCGGGCCGTAGACCTCGGTGACGCGCAGCGAGACGATCTCCATGTCGTAGAGCGAGTTGTATACGGTGCCGAACAGCTCCCCCGCAACCTTGGTGACGCCGTATGGTGTTGTGGGCCTTGGCTTGATGTCCTCGTCCACCAGCGCGTCGATGGCCACCGTGCCGACCGCGCACTCAGAGGAGAAGTTCACGATCCGGCGCACACCCGTTGCGCGTGCGGCTTCGTAGACCGCGAGTGTGCCCTCCGCATTGGCCTTGAACGTGGTCCACGGCAGGTCGATCGATACCCCGGGATGGCTCTGTCCAGCGGTGTGGATGATGCGCTCGACGCCGTACCGGCTCAGGGTCTCGCTCAGTCGAGGGATGTCGAACAGCTCGCCCTGGACAGCGGTCAGGCCGGCGCGCTCGTCCACCGTGAAGTCACGGTTGTAGCTGATCACCTTGCCGCCGTCGGCGAGCAGCTGCTCGACGAGACGGCTTCCGATGAAACCGCGCCCGCCCGTGACGAGAGTGGTCATCACATACTCCTGAGGGTCGGGTCGAACCAGAATGCAGCCGACCGGACAGCAGAGCAACGGACTCAATGTAAGGTATTCGACGCGAACTGTGGGACAGAATGTCCTATGACCCTGATCCTGCGGCAGATCCTCGAGCACCCGTTGGTGCGGCGTGCCCAACCGTCGGTGCTGAGCGGCCACGATCACCTCGACCACACCGTGCGGTGGGTGCATACCGCCGACCTGTATGACATCGCGCCGCTTCTGCGCGGTGACGAGATGCTCTTCACCAACGGGGTGGGGTTGCTCGGTGTCGACGAGAACGCGCGACGGCTGTATGTCCGCAGGCTCGCCGAAAGTGGCGTTGCCGGGCTCTGTTTCGAAGTCGGCAGGACGTTCGCCGAAGTTCCGGAAGAGATGGTCGACGAGGCTGTCGACGTCGGCTTGCCCATCATCGAACTGCAACCGGCATTGCGGTTCACCGAGGTGGCGGAGGCCGTCAACAGTGAACTCATCGACCGGTCCGTGGCGCGCCTTCGTCATGCGGACGAGATATCCCGCGCCCTTTCCGAGGCACTCGCCAGGGGCGCGTCACTGACCGAACTGGTCGAACAGGTCGCGGCCGCGCTCGGCAGCTGGGCCTGCCTCAGCGACTACGCGGGCCGGACGGTCGTCGCCTCTGGGGATCCCCGTCCGGAGGACGACGAACCGAGCTCAGAGGCTCCAGTGCTGGTGGAAGGGACTGCGTGGGGCCGCTTGACGGCAGGTACGGCGGGCGTTCCCGCTCAACTCATCGATGCGGTGATGGACCGGGCGCCGACAGTGTTGGGCCTATGCCTGATTCGTGAACAAAAGGACGTGGCAGGCGGCCTGCGCGCCCAGCAGGTCCTCCTTCACCATCTGGTCACCAACGAGCCGACGAACCGCTCCATGTTGGAGGCGAGGCTCCGCGCGGCGAGCGTCGCCACGTCGGACCATCAGTACGCATGCATCGCGGTCGACCCGGTCCGGGTTGAGTCGGCCGCACACCTCGTCGACGTGATCGTGCGACGGGTGGGCCACGGTGTGTTCGGCCTTGTCGACGGTGTCCTGTGCGGGGTCCTCGCCGGTCCCGACGACAATGCGGCGCAGAGGCTCGCACACGTCGTCCGCGGGACGGCGCTGGAGAAGCTGTGGACCCAGTCACGGTTGTGCGCGGTGGTCAGCCGCACCGTGCGCGATGTAGCCGAACTGCCACGGGCGATGTCGGAGACGCGAGCGACGCTGCAGCTCGGCCAGGATCTGCACATCAACGATGCGGTGGTCAGTGTGCAGGCGCTGGCACTGGAGCGATACCTCGCCGCGCACGGCAGCCCCGAGTCGACTCGGCAGTTCGTCGAGGAGCAGATAGGCGTGCTCGCAAAGGCGGATTCGGCGAGGAACAGCCAACTTTCGCACACCCTTGAGGTGTTCGTGGGGTGCGGCGGCAGCAAGGCCGAATCCGCAAAACGCCTACACGTGCGACGCCAATCCCTCTACTACCGACTGGACCAGATCGCGAAACTGCTCGATGTCGACATGGACGACCCCAAACAACTGAGCACGCTGACGGTGGCGATCACGGCGAGCCGGCTGGTGGACGCGGGCAAGTGATTCATTCGGGATTCGTCACCCGCGCCAGGACGATACCGCCGACGATCATCGACATCGCGAGCATGCGTACCGCGGTAAGCGGATCCTTCTGCACGACGATGCCGAGGGCGATGGCACCGACTGCGCCGATACCGGTGAAGACCGCGTATGCCGTGCCGACCGGCAGGCTCTGCATCGCGATTGACACGAGGTACACCGCGGCTGCACCGAGCACAAAGCAGACGAGGGTCGGGACCGGACGGCTGAAGCCCTGCGTCGGCTTGATGCTCTGCGACCAGACGATCTCGACCAGCCCGGCGAAAAGCAGTGTCAGCCAGTTCATTTCAGTACCCCTTGGCCAATCGACGCGCTGTCTCGAGCGCCAGCGCGTGTGATCGGTCGTGCTCATCTCGCAAATGAGCCAGCGAGGGATCTTGGCGCGAGTTGGCGAGCTCGGCATTGATGAAGACCGTGTCCGTTATGCCGAAGTGCCCGGCGAAGAAGTCCCGGAGATACCGCTCCTGATAGTCGAAAGCCGCTCTTGGCGCACCGGGTGAGTAAGCCCCACCGCGGGCGGTCGCAACGACGAAGCGCATCGGTGCAAGCGACATCTTCGGGAAGGTGACCTGGTCCAGCCAGGCCTTGAGCGCGGCGGGGATCGAATAGTTGTACATCGGTGTGCCGATCAACACGACGTCGGCGGACCGTAGCTCTGTGAGCAGCGGCTCGACGACCGCCCACGCCTGCTCGTGCTCCGCTGTGCAGACCAGATCGGCGAGCCGGTCCAGGTCGGCGCGGCCCGCAGCGAGTACGGCGTCGCACAGTTGTGTCCAGCCCTCGTCGATGAACGGCACTGGGTCGGTCGCGAGGTCCCGGTAGACGTAGCGGCCGTCGGGATGGGTCTCGCGCCAGGTGCCGGCGAATGCGGCGCCCACCTGTCGGCTGATCGAGCGACGTCGAGCGCTGGTGTCCAAGTGCAACAGAGATGTCATGCCAAGGTTACCCGGACATTGTGTCCACTTATTCCGGAGGTCGATTACAGTGACCGGGTGGACGGCGAGGGCGAGCGGGCAGATGCGGCGCGCAACAGGGCGAAGATCCTCGCCGCCGCCGCCCAGCTGTTCGCCAGTCGCGACCCGCGCACCGTCACGATGGACGACATCGCCAAGGCCGCCGGTGTCGGGCGCGGCACGCTGTATCGGCGTTATCCGGACACCGGCTCGATCGCCGTCGCGCTGCTGGATGAACACGAGCGTGCCCTGCAGGAACAGATGATCCGCGGCGAACCGCCCCTTGGCCCGGGAGCGCCACCGGGCGAACGCCTTGCGGCGTTCTATGTGGCGATGGTCGAACTCCTTGACGCGCATGCGGACCTGGCGCTCGGCGCCGAAAGCGGCGGGGCCCGCTTTGCGAGTGGCGCGTACGGCTTCTGGGCTGCCCACGTCCGGGCGCTCTTGGTTGAGGGTGGTGAGACCCAACCCGACCCGCTGGTCGACGTGCTGCTCGCACCGCTGGCCGCCGAGTCCTATCGCCATCAGCGGGACCGCGGACTGACCTCGGCCCAAATCGCCGGTGCGTTGACCCGGCTCGCGCACGCCGTGATCTGACGAATGACTTGGACTCGGCTAGCTGGCCGTCTCCTCGACGACGGTGTGGATGAACCGCATCTTTTCGAGCACCGCAGGCGGAAGGACGAACGGATACAGGTCCTGCTTGCCCATCGACCGGTTGATCATGTTCAACGACCACGACAGCGGCAGCCACATGTCGATGATCTGATCGAACCCACTGGGGCCGAGCACTTTTCGCTCGAATGTCGCAGCCGCCGGCGCGATGCTGAAGGACGCTGCGGTGTCCAGGGTGTCGCGGATGTGCAGATAATGCGCGAAAGTTTCCGCCCAGTCCTCCGCGGGATGCATGGTGGCATAGGAGGATACATAGTTTTGTTCCCAGTCGACCGGTGGCCCGTTCTGGTAGTGCTGGTCCAGTGCCGCCTGATAGTCGGCTTCGGCATCGCCGTACAGCTCACCAAACCGTTCCCGACGTTCCTGCGACGTGCTCACCAGACGGTAGTAGTAATAGTGGCCGATCTCGTGCCGGAAATGTCCGAGCAGCGTGCGATACGGCTCATCCATCGCGATTCGCAGTTGTTCACGATGCACGTCGTCGCCCTCGGCGAGGTCCAGTGTGATGACACCGTTCTGATGGCCGGTGAAAACCTTCTCGTGCTCGCTGGAGAGCAGGTCGAACGCCAGCCCGAAGTCCGGGTCCTCGTCTCGTCCGATGATCGGCAGCTTGAGCTCGTACAGCTCGGCGATCAGGCGCCGCTTGGCCTTCTCGGACTCGGCGAAGGCGGCGAGCGCCTTGACGTCGGAGTCGTTCGGCCTGGTGCGGGTCAGCACACACGACGTGCACAGCCTTCTGACCGGGTTCTTTTCCACCAGCCAGTTGCATTCGGCGAGATACAGATTCGCACACAGCTCGTACTTGTCGGAGTCGACGAAGCCGGGTTGCGAGCTCTCCTCCCCCGACGTGATGACCAACAGTGTCATGTCGTCCAGCGAGAAACCCAGCGAGCTGTGACAGGACAGGCACAACGAGTTCTCGAACGCCAGGTGCTGGCCGCACTTCGGACAGATGAAGTCACGCATGAAGCACTTCCCCCTCGAACGGCGCCACGTCGACCGACACGTCGATGACGCTGCTCTCGGAGTCGGTGTAGATGATGCCGCGCAGTGGCGGCACATCAGCATAGTCACGGCCCCAGCCCACGACGATGTACCGCTCGTCCACCATCTGATCGTTGGTCGGGTCCAGACCCAGCCACTGGTTCTGCGGCGTCCACACCGATGCCCACGCGTGGGTGGCGTCGATACCGACCATCCTTTCCTTGCCCGGTGGCGGATCGGTGGCCAGGTAGCCGGAAACGTAGCTTGCCGCAAGGCCATTGGCGCGTAAGCAGGCGATAGCCAACCGGGCGAAATCCTGGCAGACGCCTTCCCCTGCGGCCAGCACGTCGTTGACGCCGGTGGACACCGTCGTCGACCCGCGGCGGTAGGTGAAGTCGCGGTAGATCCGGGCGGAAAGGTCCTCGCACACTTCGATCAGCGGCCGGCCCACCGTGAAGCTGGGCGCGGCGTAATCCCTTACCTCGTCGGTGATCTCGGGTTGCTGCAGGTCGAGGGTGAACTCGGTGGCCAACGCACCGTCGGGGCCGACCGGGCGCGCGATTTCCCACGGCGCGGCGGCGGAACCGGCACCGTACAGTTCCGCGGGCGGCGGATCTACCTCGACAACCGAATCGCTGGTGACCGAGAGCCTGCGATGTCGCTCGGTGACGTGGAAGTACGAACTCAGGTTTCCGTACGCGTCCCTGCTGGTTGAACTGTCCGCCGGTTCGGGATCGATGTGCAGCGAGTGGGAGAGACAGCGCTGTGCGGCGGTCTCGCGCGGCGTGAGGAAGCCGCGACCGTAGGAGCTCGTCACGACGTCGGAGTACCCGTAAATCGTGCTGTGAGACACCTGATATCGGCGGGTAGGTCTGTCTGGAGAACTCACGGCATCTCCCGCCGCTCGTCGGGTCCCCACAGGGGCTGCATGCCGCCGGGGAGCGACAGATGCGTGGCGGTGATGATGCGGGACAGCTCGCGCAAGTCGGCGTGCAGGCCGTTGAGCAGATCGGCTAGTTCCGTGCGTCGGCCGTCGGCGGTGGCGTCCTCGAGGTCGGCGGGATCGATTCGACGCAGCCGGGTGCCGATTTCGTCGACCAGCCGCTCGGGGCGCGACGAGCCCGACGACCCGGGCAGCGCCTTGAGATCGGCCCGCAGCCGCTCGAACTGGTAGACCAGCGACCGCGGGTTCTCGGCGTCGAGCAACACCAGGTCCGCTACGGCGACGATGTTGACCGCGCCGAGGTTGCGTCGGCGGTAGATGACCGACGACTCGCAGGCCACCAACGCCGATTCGGTGACGGTCTGCTCGGCGCCCCGGCTGCGCACCGTGGTCAACGTCGCGCTGAGAAGCGCGGTCACTGCCAGACCGCGTTCGATGCGCTTGCCGATGTCCAACATCGTCCAACCGACGTCCTGCACCATCGACTCGGCGACCATCCCGGACAGCGCCAGCATCCCGGACAGGGTTTCGCGGTGCGCCTTCACCAGGTAGGCCTCGCCCTCGGTGTGCGACTCCGGCAACGACCGGCCCCGGTGCAGCACCGCCCGTTCGACGGCCGCCAACACCATCCACGTGTCGTTGGACATCTGGTCGCGAACTGCGCGCGCTGCCAAGCCGAGTCGCTCCACCGACTGCGCCAGCGCGCCAGCGCGATGTCGGTCGGCGGTCAGCGACCACAGCGTCGTCGGCGCGGTCGCGATCATCTCGTGCGAGTCGCCGTCCGCGCCGGTGTCGGTTCCGGTGATCCGGCCCAGCGCGGCCAGCAGAACCGGTACGCACTCGCTGCCCTGCATGTCCTGCCGGTAGCGGTACTCGTGATATCGCTCGCGGGTGACGATCAACAACCGGGCGGTGTTCTCCGCGCGTTCGGCGTATCGCCCCATCCAGAACAGATCCGAAAGCACACGCGGTGAGCTGACGGCGCGCGTCGGGCTAGGTGTTATCGCGGGCAGCTCGACAGGCGGTGACGTCAGTATCCGCTCCGCCGTGACCCGCGTCGGAGTTCGGACCCAGATATCCTTGGCCGCAATAGTTTTCATCGCGTATCCAGCGTTTCCCGGCATCAGCAAATAGCCAAGGCCGCCGATCATCGGCGCGTAGCCGCTCCGCTGGGCCACCGTGAACAGCCGCATTCCGACGCTGGCCGAAGACAGCCCGCCCGGTTGAAAATCGGTTGGGGCCAAGGAGAACTGCGGCAGGTCCTGGCCGATCCACTGCCACGGAGCGGCCTCGATGCGCACACCGAGTTCTTTGCGCTGCTCGGCCGTCAGCGCGGGTCCGACGATCGCCTCGCCGCCGTTTACCGGCCTGATCAACAACGAACCCAGCCTGCTCAGCAGGTGCGAACGCTCGGTATTGATGCCGCCCCAGTACACCGGCGCCGTCTCCAGCAGCGGCGTCTCGCCGAGCAGCGCCTCGGCCAGATCGGGAAGAAAGCGAAGCAGCCCAGGGCTTTCCAGGATGCCACTGCCGAGTGTGTTGACGACCGTCACCGCTCCCCTACGCAGCACCTCGACCAGACCCACCACGCCAAGGCGCGAATCTGCCCGCAGATCAAGCGGATCGACGTATTCGGCGTCCACCCGCCGTAGCACGACGTCGACCCGCTTGAGGGTGCCCAGCGATCGCATCCACAGCTTGCCGTCACGCACAACCAGATCAGCGCTCTCGACCAATGGAAAGCCCAGCACGCTTGCCAGGTAGGCCTGGTCGAAGGAGGTTTCGGAGTGGATACCCGGGCTGAGCACCACCACCACCGGCTCCTCGGCGGATTCCGGCGCCGCGTCGATCAGCGCCAGCCGCAGCGCCTGCGCCCACGGCGAGGCGGGACGCGGCCCGATCCGCTCGTACAGATCGGGGACGGCGTGTGCGACGACGCGTCGGTCGGCCAGTGCGTAGCCGGCCCCGGACGGTGCCTGGGTCCAGTCGGCGTTGACCCGGAACACGCCGTCTGCGGCGCGGCTGATGTCGCAGGCATGCATGAACAGCTGGTGTCTGCCCGGCACCTCGATCCCTCGCGCGGCGCGGATGTAGCCGGGATGGGCGAACAGCAGTGCCGCGGGCAACACGCCGCCGGTCACCGACCGGCGCTCGCCGTACAGGTCGGCCAGCACCGCGTCGAGCAGCCTCGAGCGTTGCACCAGGCCGGACTCCAGGGTGTCCCAGTCGGACGCCGAGATGACCAGCGGCAGCGCGTCGAGATGCCACGGCCCCGGCGCCGGGCCCCCGTCGCCGTTGCTGACCGCTTCACCGTTCGTGTCGAGCTGGACGTAGGTGATGCCGTCGTTGTCCACCAGACTGCCCACCACGGCGCGCAGCTGCTCCAACCCGCTGCGGCCGCGCTCACCGACACACTCGGCCAGCTCGAGCCAGGATGGTCGGACATCGCCTGCGGCATCGACGAATTCGTCGTATCGGGTGACGGCGCCGCCGCGGGGATCGAAAAGCGTCTGCTGGGCCCGCGCCGTGCGGTAGCCGGCCAGCAGGTTGTCGATGTCGTGCGGTTTCGCAGCGGGAAGTGCCATCAGTGCAGAACGGTACGCATGCGGCGCAGGTCCAGGATGCCCGGCGCGCCTACGTCGGTGGATTGGCGCGCCTGCTTCTCCCTGATGTCCGAGGTGTCGACCCGGCCCGGGGTGAAGCCGGTGGCCTCGAACCGGCGACCGCGGCGGGACTCGGCCTCCACCGCGTTGACGGGTGGGGTCTCGTAGGAACGGCCGCCGGGGTGCGACACGTGGTACGTGCAGCCGCCGCGCGACGTACCGGTGGCCATGTCCAACAGCTCGAAGCGAAGCGGTCCGTCGACCGTGATCGTCGGGTGCAGCGCGCTCGGCGGCTGCCATGCGCGGAAACGCACGCCGCCGACCTGGATATCGGGGTTGTCGGTGGCCAGCAGTGGCACCGGATAACCGTTGGCGGTCAAGATGTATCGCTGCCGGTCGGCACCGATGAGCCGCACCTGAATGCGCTCCACCGACGAGTCGACGTAGCGGGCCATCCCGCCTGCGGTGGCCTCTTCGCCCAGCACGTTCCACGGCTCGATCGCGCCGCGTAGCTCGATCTCGACCCCGTCGAACACTGCGGTGCCGATGCGTGGAAACCGGAACTCGGTGAACGGGTCCAACCAACTGGTGTCGAAGTTGACGTCGTGGGCACGCAGATCGGATGCAACGTCAGCGATGTCGTGAATCAAGAAGTGCGGCAACAGGTATCGGCCATGCAGGTTTGCCCCATGCCGGATGAGCGGCGCGCGCAGCGGTGCGTCCCAGAACCATGCGACCAGCGAGCGCACCAGCAGCGACTGCACCATCGCCATCTGAAAGTGTGGTGGCATCTCGAAGCCGCGCAGCTCCAGAAGGCCGAGCCTGCCGCGGGCGCTGTCGGGGCTGTACAACTTGTCGATGCAGAACTCGGCACGGTGGGTGTTGCCGGTGATATCGGTCAGCAGGTGCCGCAGCGCGCGATCGGTCACCCACGGCTTGGCCGTTCCTGCGCCACCGGTCAGCCGGGCGATCTCGGCGAACGCGATCTCCAGCTCGTAGAGCGCTTCGGCCCGGCCCTCGTCGACCCGCGGCGCCTGCGATGTGGTGCCGACGAAGCGGCCGGCGAACAGGTATGACAGCGACGGGTGACGCTGCCAGTAGGTCAGCATCGAGACCAGTAGGTCGGGCCGTCGCAACAGGGGCGAATCGGCGGGCGTGATGCCGCCCAGCGTGATGTGGTTACCTCCGCCGGTTCCGCCGTGCGTGCCGTCGACGCCGAAGGACTCGGTGGACAGCCGGGCCTGGCGCGCTTCGTCGTAAAGCGTCCGGAGCTGCTCGCGCTGCTCTGCAAAAGTCGCCGTCGGGGCGACGTTCACCTCGATAACCCCCGGGTCGGGCGTGATGGTCATCGACGTGATGCGTGGATCCGACGGCGGTCCGTAGCCTTCGATCACCAGCGGGCAGTCGACCGTGGCCGCCGCGGCCTGCACGCGGGAGATCAGGTCGACGAAATGCTCCAGTTCGTCGGTCGGGGGCAGAAATACGCGCAGCAGCCCGTCCCGGATTTCGGCGACCAGAGCTGTGATCGGTGCGGATTCCTCGTCGTCGGAATCCGAGACGACGACGGCGTCGGGTTCCTCATCGGCCCGAAGACTGCCGCGCCGCGCCAGCGGGTCGGCAGGGTTCGATGCCCGCGGTGGCCGCCAACTGATCGAGTCGAGCGGAAGCCGCAGACCTGCGGGCGACTCGCCCTCCAGCAGCACAATGCGGCCGCGCCGCATCTGCCAATCTGCGCTGGCCCAGCCGGACTCGTCGTCGCGGCGGTGCAGGGGCAGCACGTGAGCGGCGGCCTCGGTGACCGACTGGTCGAGCCCGGCGAGTAGGGCGGCACGGCGGTCGGCGGCGTCGGCCTCGAGGTCATCGTCGGCCGCGACGGGTTCGCCCGCCGGCCGGCGTACGGAATTGATCAGCCGGGCCAACGGGTCCTCGAAGGCAGGCCGCACCTGAGAGGCGGGCAGCCCGAGCCCGTCGGCAATGGCGCCGAGCAGTTGCGCGCCCGCGTCGGGAGATATCGCGATCGTCTGCGGTTGGGTCGGCCACGGGTCGACGAGCAGCGCGTCGTCGGTCCACAGCGGCTCGCCGTCGGTCCGCCAGTGCAGCCCGATCTGCCAGCGCGGCAACGGTTCTCCCGGATACCACTTCCCCTGGCTGTACTGCACAAGACCGCCGGGCGCCCACACCCGCTTCAGCCGGCCGGCGAGAACGGACGCGCGCTGGCGTTTGTGCGGGCCGTCGGCGTCCGTCGTCCATTCGGGATCGACCTGGTTGTCGATCGACACGAACGTCGGCTCGCCGCCGACGGTGAGCCTGACGTCGCCTGCCGCCAACCGCTCGTCGACCCGTGCTCCGAGTGCGTTGATCGCACCCCACGCCGCTTCCGTGTAAGGCAGCGTCACCCGGGGGTCCTCGTGCACGCGGGTGACCACGTTGGCGAACTCGAGCGTTGTCTCGCAGGGCTCCGTCGCGCCGGTGATGGGGGCGGCCGAATCGGGATGCGGCGTCGCCGACAGCGGAATGTGACCCTCGCCTGCGAACAAACCCGACGTGGGATCGAGGCCGATCCATCCTGCGCCCGGGATGTACACCTCGGTCCACGCGTGCAAATCGGTGAAGTCGGCCGCCGGGCCGGACGGCCCGTCGAGGGCTTCCACGTCGGAGGTCAACTGCACCAGATAGCCCGAAACGAAGCGGGCGGCCAGCCCGAGTTGGCGCAGGATCGACACCAGGAGCCAGGCCGAGTCGCGGCACGACCCGATCCCGGTGCGCAGGGTGTGGTCGGGCGTCTGGACGCCGGGTTCCATCCGCACGCTGTAGCCGACGTCGCCGTTGACGGCGCGATTCAGCGCGACCAGGAAATCGATGGTGCGGATGTCGGGGGCGACGGAGAAATTCCGCACCCACTCTGAGGTGAGATCACCCGGTCCGGAGCCCTCGCCGTCCTCGTCGACGGGGCGAAGGTACGGCTTGAGGTCTTCGGCCAGCGCCTTGGGATATTCGAACCCGACACGCTCGGCCCAGTCCTCGATGAAGAAGTCGAACGGGTTCACGACCTTCATATCGGCGATCAGGCCGACGGTGATGGTCAGGCTTCGGGCACGGTCGGGAAACACCAGCCGGGCCAGGAAATTGCCGAACGCGTCCTGCTGCCAGTTGACGAAGTGGTCGGCCGGCTCCACCTGCAGCGAATAGGCCTCGATCGGGGTCCGCGAATGCGGCGCCGGGCGCAGGCGGACCACGTGGGGGTGCACCTCGACCAGCCGGTCGAACGTGTAGCTGGTGCGATGCTCCAGCGCCACCTTGATTCCCATCCGCTGATCCCATCACACCGGGAGAAAGCCTGCACCGCGCGAGATCAGCCCACCGGGTGCCAATGGCGTCGGTCGGCGACCCCTCGAACCCACAGCACCAGCACCGCGGCGAGCACGATTCCGAGCAGATTCACCGCGAGTTGGGCCGCGGACTTGATGGCGATGTCCCAGTCGCCCACGGTCGCGGCGACGACGGCGAATCCCGCGGCAGGCACCGTCGTCACCGAGATGAAGACGCCGACGAGGGCGGCCGATTTGGCCGACACCAAGGACAACATCCCGGCCGCACCGGCGAACAGCGCGACGACGAACGAGAGCGGACCCACCTGAAAGATGAAGTCGACTTCGTTCAATTCGCGGGTGCTCGTCAGGTCGATCCAGCCGACCGCCTCACCCGCGAGCACGCCGAGCGCGGTGACCAGCATGGCGACCGGGAACCCGACCAGCAATGCGAGCGCCGCACGGCGGGCCAGGTATGTCTTGCGTCGCACCAGCGCGACCGCCAATGCCGCCAGCGGGCCGAACTCCGGCCCAACCACCATCGCGCCGACCACCGTCACGGGCGAGTCGGTGACGACGCCGACGGCGGCGATCAGGCACGCCAGACACAGGAACATGAGGAAAGTGACGTTGAGCGTGGACTCCTCGCGCGTCCGCCCGGCCAGTTCGTCCCACACCACCGCGTCGGCGGGGTCGCCTGCAGCCTTCTCCTCGGCGCGGTAGGCGCGCGTCGACAAGACCGTGTCGATGACGTCCAGCGTGATCGCGCCGCGCTCTTTCACGCCGAGCGCCTTCAGCGCGTTCACCACCGCGTTGGCGGATTCGCGGGCGACGTCGGCGGTGATCTCGTCGCCCACCGGGTCCCGGGCCGTGTCACGGTGCACCACCAGATGGGCGACGCCGGGATTGTCGGTCAGGGCAGCGACCACCTCATCCCGCAGATCGGTGGGTGCGATGACGCGTAAGTGCAGCATTGTCGGCAGAGTAGTGACCCGTCGACGCCTGCTGCTCTACTGTCACCTGTGTCGCCGAGTTAGTCCTGGAGGGGATTCCGATATGAAGCGCCGGTTCCTGGTCGCAGCCGCTGTTCTCGCCGCAGCCGTCGCGGGCTGCTCGAGCCCTCCCGCCGCACTCGGCAACCATGACGCCAAGGTGATGATCAACGGCAAGGCCACCAACGCGCTGCAGCCCGTCACCTGCAATCAGACCGGGCAGGCCTGGACGATCAAGACCGTCGACAAGGACCCCGGGTTCACGGCGACGATCCAATTGGGCGACGAGGTGAAAGCGCAGACGGTCGAGATCCGCAACCTCGGCAATTTCACCGGCACCTACTGGGACGACAACCTCGGCAAGGCCCAGGCGAGGGTATCGCCGGGCAAGTTCAGCATCAGCGGTGAGGCGCAGGGGGCGTTCGCCGACAAACCCAACCAGAGCGCCACCGCGACGTTCGACATCACCACCACCTGCTGACCCGTGGCGTCCTGGAAGGACGTGCGCCGCATCGTCGCCGAGCTTCCTGAAACATCCGAGCCGACGCCGCACAATTGGCGGGTCCGCAAGAAGCTGATCGTGTGGGAACGCCCGCTACGTAAGGCCGACCACCAAGCGCTCGGGGCGGATGCGCCCAGCGGCGACATCCTCGGCGCCCGGGTGGCCGACGAGGGCGTCAAGTTCGCGTTGATCGCCGACGCCCCAGCGGTGTACTTCACCACGCCACACTTCGACGGGTACCCGATGGTGCTGGTGCGGCTGGCCGAGATCGGCGAGCCCGACCTCACCGAACTTGTCACCGATGCATGGCTGGCGCAAGCGCCGAAGACTCTGGTCAAGCGCTACCTCGCGAGCTAGCTGCGGTTCCTCGCCAGTCGCACGCCGAGTTCGCTCGGAGGAACCTTGTGGTCCTTCGTGCAGCGGATCTCGACAGCGGCATCTGCGCCGCAGTCTTGGTGAAAAAGCCGCAGCGGCGAACGGTTTGGCAGATGGCGGCGTCCCCACTCGAACATCGCCCAGACGACCGGCATGAACTCGGCACCCGACGGCGTCAGCACATATTCGTCCCGGGCGCGCTGGCCGGGCTCGCGGTAGGGCCGCCGGGTGAGCAGTCCCGCATTCACCAACTCATTCAGCCGGGCGGAGGCCGCCGCCCGGGTGATGCCGACGCGCGCGCAGAAGTCGTCGAAGCGGGTGGTGCCGTAGTAGGCCTCCCGCAGGATCAGCATCGCCGACTTGGTGCCGAGCAGCGCCATCGTCTTCTCGATAGGGCACTCGCCCACCGCAGACCACGCATCTCGATCGGCCAGCTTGCCGTGCAGAACCGTCATGGAATTCACCCCACCTCTGAGTTGTTCTAAGTATACCCAGGTGGTATAGCTGGGTATAGAAAGCTTTACTCAGCGTGGAGTTCACAGGAGGCAGAGATGGCCGGATATGTAGGTCGCGACGCAGTCATCGTCGGAGCGGTCCGCACCCCGATCGGAAAGGGCAAGGCCAGCGGGGCGCTGCATGACGTGCTCTCGGTGGACCTGCTGGCGCACAGCCTTTCCGAACTCGTGGCGCGCACGGGCGTCGACCCCGCCCAGATCGACGACGTGATCGCAGGCGCCGTCACTCAGGTCGGCGACCAGGCGGTCAATATCGCCCGTAATGCGTTGCTGGGCGCCGGATTCCCCGAGTCGGTGCCTGGCACGACCGTGGACCGGCAGTGCGGTAGCAGCCAGCAGGCGATCAGCTTCGCCGCGCAGGGCGTGATCTCCGGCGCGTACGACATCGTGGTAGCCGCAGGTGTCGAGTCGATGGGCCGGGTGCCGATGGGCTCGAGCGTGTTGCCGGGCAGCGACCCATTCGGCGCGATGGCCCAGCGATACCCCGAAGGCCTTGTGCCGCAGGGCATCAGCGCCGAGCTGATCGCCGCCAAGTGGGGCTTCTCGCGACAGCAACTCGACGAGTTCTCGGCGGGAAGTCACGAAAAGGCCGCCGCGGCAACCAAAGAGGGCCGTTTCGACAATGAGCTGGCACCGGTCGCCGGGCTGACGACCGACGAGATCATCCGTCCGGGTACGTCCGTCGAGTCGCTGGCGGGCCTCAAACCGGCGTTCTACAACCCGGCATACGAGGCGCGCTTCCCACAGATCACGTGGGAGATCACCGCGGGCAACTCGTCGCCGCTGTCGGACGGCAGCGCCGCGGTGCTCATCACCACCTCGGAGGTCGCCAACCGGCTCGGCCTGCGGCCGCTGGCCCGCATCCACACGGCGACAGTCGTCGGATCGGACCCGCTGTACATGCTGACGGGCGTCATCCCGGCCACTGAAAAGGTGTTGCACCGTGCCGGCCTCACTCTCGCCGACATCGACCTGTTCGAGGTCAACGAGGCGTTCGCGCCCGTCGTATTGGCGTGGGCTCATGACACCGGTGCAGACCTGGCGAAGACGAACGTCAACGGCGGTGCGATCGCGATCGGGCACCCGCTCGGTGCCAGCGGCGCGCGGATCATGACCACGATGGTCAACGCGTTGGAGCAGCGCGGCGGGCGCTACGGCCTGCAGACGATGTGCGAAGCCGGCGGCATGGCCAACGCCACCATCATCGAACGGTTGTAACCAGAGCCGGTTTTGCGCTCAGGGTCGTGGTCAGGTGCCTTCTGCGACCCTGAGCGCAAAATCAATCGCGGGTCAGCTCGAACAGCGGGATGACGCGCGACGTTTTCGACTGGTATTCGCCGAAAGCCGGTGCCGTCGCGACGACCTTCTCGAATATCCCGTCTCGTTCGGCCTTCGGCAGCTCCCGGCCGGTGACGTCGTAGGCGTCAGTACCGACCTCGATGTGCGCGCGCGGGTTGGCCCGCAGATTGTGCACCCAGTCGGGGTTGGTGTCGGCGCCCGCCTTCGAGCCGATGATGATCATCCTGCCGTCGATGGTGAGGTATGCCAGCGGCGCCAGCCGGGGCTGGCCCGACTTGGCGCCGGTCGTGGTCAGCAACAGCAGGTCGGCGCCGGCGAACGGGCCGCCCACCTTGCCGCCGTTCGCGCGGAACTCATCGATCAGGTTCTTGTTGAACGCTTTCATCGCATCAGCGTCAAAAGTGTCTGTCATGCCTTGTCCAGCTTCTCGGGCTTGGCATCTATTCCGGATTCCTTGCGCTGCTGCGCCGTGATCGGCGCGGGCGCGCCGGTCAGCGGGTCGACGCCGCCGCCGGACTTCGGGAACGCGATGACCTCGCGGATCGAGTCGTAGCCGCCGAGCAGCGCGGTGATCCGGTCCCACCCGAACGCGATACCCCCGTGCGGCGGCGCGCCGAAAGCGAAGGCGTCCAACAGGAATCCGAACTTCTCCTGAGCCTCGTCATGGCCGATGCCCATCATCGCGAACACCCGCTCCTGCACGTCGCGGTTGTGGATACGGATCGAGCCGCCGCCGATCTCGTTGCCGTTGAGGACGATGTCGTAGGCATTTGCGAGCGCGCTGCCGGGGTCGGTGTCGAACGTCGCCTCGGACTCCGGCTTGGGTGAGGTGAACGCATGGTGCACCGCGGTCCAGGCTCCGGACCCGACAGCCACGTCACCGGAGGCGGTCGCCTCGTCGGCAGGCTCGAACAGGGGCCAGTCGACGATCCAGACGAACTCCCATGCGTTGGGATCGATCAGGTCGAGACGCTTGGCGATCTCGATGCGCGTCGCGCCGAGCAGCGCGCGGGCCGACTTGGCGGTACCGGCCGCGAAGAAGATGCAGTCCCCTGGCGCGGCGCCGACGTGCGCGGCCAGACCGTCGCGTTCGGCGTCGGTGAGGTTCTTGGCGACAGGACCGGCAAGCGTGCCGTCCTCGCCGACCAGTACATAGGCCAGCCCCTTGTGTCCGCGCTGCTTGGCGAACTCCTGCCAGCCGTCCAGCGTGCGCCGCGGCTGCGACGCACCGCCTG
>Ga0164308_10000126_pt1 | contig 38476 bp, 32 predicted proteins | sample Whisoiple_246_MG_FD_109983 | JGI IMG/M metagenome (GOLD analysis project Ga0164308, IMG submission 109983) | Soil microbial communities amended with fresh organic matter from upstate New York, USA - Whitman soil sample_246_MG | ecosystem: Environmental > Terrestrial > Soil > Unclassified >... | reverse complement strand
GTTCCAAGATCAAGTGGCGAAGATCCGCCGGCTCGCCTTCGGAGGTCTCGGCCTTTTCGCTGCGATTGCGACCATCGTCACCTACGCGGACATCCGCGCGCGGGACGAGGCGAAGAGCTCACCAGCCGTCACGGAAGCAAGGCTGGCACCACACGGATCGGCTGCTGCTCCAGGCGCCAGAGAAGAAGGTCCACGACCTGCGATCGAGCTGAGCGACTTGCCAGAGGAGAAGCCCAAGCAGCGCGCCAAGGGAAGTTTGCCGGCGCTCGTGCCGGCTCAGGCGCCGAAGGACGCCTCCACGGTTGACGAAGGAGAGCCAGACGACCCGTTGGCGAGGAGGCGCTGATGCCGCGCTGGGTCCTGCTCGTGGTGCTGGTCTTGGCAGCGCTCTGGCCCCGCGAAGCGGCAGCGGAGGCAGTCGACCCCGCGGGCGCCGAGGCCCTCTTCCAAAAGGGACGCGACGCGATGGTCCTCGAGGATTATGACGCCGCCTGCCCATTCTTCGCGGAAAGCTTGGCGCTCGACCAAGCCGTGGGCACCGTGATGAACCTGGCCACGTGCGAGGAAAAGCGGGGCCATTTGACGGCCTCCTGGGAACGCTGGCACGAGGCCTTGCGCTTGCTCGATCCGCATGACGACCGCGTCCTGTTCGCCGAAGATCAGCTCAACTCGATTTCCGAGCGCCTCGCCCATCTGACCGTTCGCTTGAGCGGCGCCTCGGCCAAGGAAGTCACGATTCGTCGTGACGGGGTAGTGCTGGGTGAAGCGACGCTCGGCGAGGAACTGCCGGTCGACCCAGGCACGCACGTGGTCACGGTCGAGTCGGAGCGCTACGAGCCCAGGAGCTACACCATCACCCTGGCCTCGGGTGAAAGTGGCGAGCTCGCGGTCAGCCCCGGTGCCGCCAAGCCGCTGCCCCGGAAGCCTCCCGACGACGGCCCCATCAAGACGCGACGAATCGCCGCCTATGCCTCGTTCGGCGTGGGCGCTGTTGGCCTCGCCGCCGCCATCGTCACCGGCCTGCTCCTGCCCGCGCAGGACCAAAAGGTCGACGACAATTGCCCGAACAAGATGTGTAACGACGTCGGCACCCAGGCGCTGGCGGACGCCCGCCTGCTGCTCGGCTTGAACACCGCTGGCTGGATCACGGCCGGAGTCGGCGTGGCGGCTGGGAGCGTCCTTCTCATCACGACCCTACCCAAGGGCAAGAAGGCGGCCGACGCGGGCAAGGCGGGAGCGCCGACGCCGTCACGCAAAGAGGCGAGCCAACGCGCCTCCACGTCGCTCACCCTGACCGGCAGCGGCATCCTGCTGCGCGGGACCTTCTGAGCCGAGGGCAACGATGGTTCGAATCAAGCATCTGGTGCTGCTGCTCTGCCTGTCGAGCGTCAGTTGCGCTCTGAGCTCGCAGTACGACTACAGCGGCTATCAGACGGCCCCCGCGCTGTCCGGCGTCGGAGGCTCGGCGGGAACGGGGGGTGGAGCGGAAACCGGCGGGGGCGGCGGCGGGGGCGGCTGCGCTCCGCTCACGTGCGAGGAATTGCAAGCGACCTGCGGAACCACGCTCGATGGCTGCGGTAACGTGCTGGATTGCGGCACCTGCGAGTCCCCCCAGTTCTGTGGCGGCGGGGGGACCAACCGCTGCGGGGACATACCCTGCTCGCCCCTGACCTGCGAAACTTTGGGGGCCCAATGCGGCGTCGTTTCCGACAACTGTGGGACGACGCTCGACTGCGGAGAATGTGACGAGGGGACCTGCGGAGGCCTCGGCCTCCCCAACGTCTGTGGCTGCACGCCCGTGCAATGCAGCGATGCCGGCGTCGAGTGCGGAGCGCACGTCAACAACTGCGGCCAAGAAGTCGATTGCGGGACATGCCCCGTCAACTTCGCCTGCGAGGATGGACACTGCGCCTGCACACCCAAGACCTGCGAGGAGCTCGACGCACAATGCGGCACCGTTCCGGACGGCTGCGGGTCCACGCTCGATTGCGGCACCTGCCCTGCCGAAACGCCCTTCTGCGGCGGTGACGGACCGAACGTCTGCGGCAAAACACCCTGCGATCCCGAGACTTGCGAGAGCTTGGGGGCCAAGTGCGGTCTGACGGGAGACGGCTGCGGAACGGTCCTGGACTGCGGAACTTGCGGCTTACCGACCGTGTGCGGTGGAACGGGCATCGCCAACGAGTGCGGCTGTCGCAACCAAAGCTGCGAGGAGCTTGGCAAGAACTGCGGCAGCTTCACCGAGCCCTGCGGCGCCCAGCTCAACTGCGGAAGCTGCACGGCTCCGGCAACGTGTGGCGGCGGGGGCGTCGACTACGTCTGCGGCTGTACGCCCAAGACCTGCAATCAACTGAGCGCCGCTTGTGGAACGGTGTCGAATGGTTGTGGCGGGCAGATGAACTGCGGGACCTGTCCGTCCCCGACCAGCTGCGGCGGCGCTGGCGTCGCCAACCAATGCGGCTGCACGCCGACGACCTGTGCTGCCCAGGGCAAGAACTGCGGCAGTATCTCCAACGGCTGTGGCGGCACGCTCAATTGCGGCAGCTGCAGCGGTACGAACACCTGCGGCGGAGGGGGAACCTCCAACGTCTGCGGCTGCACGCCGACCACCTGTACTGCTCAGGGCAAGAACTGCGGCAGTATCTCCAATGGCTGTGGCGGCATGCTGAGCTGCGGCAGCTGCAGCGGTACGAACACCTGCGGCGGAGGGGGAACCTCCAACGTTTGCGGCTGCACACCCGCGACTTCCTGTGGATCCGGCCTGAACTGCGGCAGCATCTCCAATGGCTGTGGCGGCATGCTGAGCTGCGGCAGCTGCAGCGGTACGAACACCTGCGGTGGCGCCGGCACACCCAACCAGTGCGGCTGCACTCCTCTGACCTCCTGTCCCCAAGGCCTCGACTGCGGCAGCGTGTCCAATGGCTGCGGCGGCATGCTGAGCTGCGGCTCCTGCGACGACCCGGAGACGTGCGGCGGCGCCGGCACCCCGAATCAGTGCGGCTGCGACCCGCAAAGCTGCGCCGAGCTCGGACTCGAATGCGGCAGCGCGAATGACGGCTGCGGCGGACCGCTCGATTGCGGAGACTGCGACGCCCCCGAGGAATGCGGCATCGTCAGCGCGAACCAGTGCGACACACCGGCCCCGCCGCCCGACTGACCGCTACTTGATCGTCACTTGCTGCGACAGAACGACGACGCTGCCTGGCGAGTTCGGCTGCGCGTCCTTCTCCGGAGATACGAAGAGCTCGAAGGACTTGTACGGCGTGCTGGTGGTGAGCGCGCCCGTGCGCTCCTTCTCGTCGTAGTCGAGGTTCCCGAGTTGAACGGGCGCACGGTCCAGATGCCGCACCCACACCGCATAGAATTTCGAACCCGGACGCGCCCGGTCCGGTGGCATCAGGTACTTCACCGTCAGCTCGATCGCCTGGTTGCCTCCTTCAGGCGTCACCGACAGGACGGCATCGGTACCCAAAGCGACCTGCGTCCCCTTGACCTCGTACGTTTGCGTCTTGGAACAACCAGCGAGACAGAGAGCAATCCAAACCAGAGCCTGCGTGCGCTTCATGAAAAACGGTCATCCTTTCCTGGCCAGGAACCCCGGCGGCCCCCGCCCGCGTAGGGAGAGACTACCCGAACTCAAAAAAGAATGAACTTCTTCTTCTGTTCCCCGTCGCCGCTCGACTCGGGGGCCGGCGCGGGGTCGCCCGCGCCCTTCCAGCGCCAGCGACGCAAGACGGGGAAACGAGGGGCCTTGCGCAGGGCGGCCTGAGTGATGGCCTCGTCCAGGTTCTTGCCGGCCGCTTTGGCGCAGTCCGGATCTTTTCGCATCTCCCTCAGACGCGACAGGGAGCGTTCGTCGCCGCGCGTGATGATCTCGGGCAAGAGGGGCGACTGCCGTGCGCAGCCTTCCGCACCGCGAATGGCGAAGGCCAGACGGAGCGCCTCGCTGTAGTTGCTCTTGACGGAGCTCGTGTCCAAGAGGCGTTTTGCTTCCTCCGTGGCCACCGTCTTCTGACTGGTCTTCGACCAAACGTCGAACAAGAAATCCGCGGAGATGGAGGGCAGCCGCTCGGTCACGAAGCGCAGCACGGCTTTGGCGTAGCGCTCGTCGTCCGCCAAGTAGCGGAGAGCCCCCAGGATGGCTTTGTCCGCCTGATGCTTCGGATTCTCGTCGAGTGCGCGCCCGAACGCGCGCAAGGCGGGCTCCACGTCACGCCGCATCAAATAGGCCTGCGCCAGCGCCATCCACTCCACGTCCGAGCGCTCCTCGTCCTTGCGTTGCTCGAGCGCATAGAGCGCCGGATCGGAGCCCACCTTGGCGGCCTCGATCACCCCCATGAGCTTGGCGTCCACGGTCTTGCTCGGAGCCGCTGCCTCGGGCGCCGCGTCCTCGTCGTCGACCGTGCCGACCACCCGCACGGATGCCTTGACCTTGCCGCCGTCGGTCTCGCTCGAAGACAGGACGACGACCAGGAGAGCGCCGAGCGCGGTCGCTACGAAAATGCCCAGCGGAAGCCAGAGCGGCACCCTGTGACCGCGCACGTCGACTTCCCGCGATAGGGCTTTGAGCGTGGGGCGCGACGCCGCCATCATCTTGGTCTTGATGCGGTCGATCTGACCCAGAACCTGGGGCATCGACGGCAAGCGGGTCAGGTCGAGCGCCGGCGACGACTTGGGACCAGCAGTCGGCGGGGGAGCGGCCTCGCTGAGCGCCAGGAGCACTTCGTCGGCGGACTGGAAGCGCTGCTCCGGCTTCTTCTCGAGCAGGCGGCTAACGATGCGGCGCACGCCGCGCGGTACACTGTCCGAAAGTGGCGGCGGGTCCTCGGTCATGTGCTTGATCAAGAGCGGCATCATCTGCTCGGCCTCGAACGGCGGCCGACCAGCCAGCATCTCGAACAACATCACGCCCACGGCATAGAGGTCCGCCCGGTGATCCACCTCGGCGCCCGCTGCTTGCTCGGGCGACATGTACTGCGGCGTGCCGTAGATGGCGCCGGCCATGGTGAGCTGCGTGTCCGCAGGATCGGTACGCTGCAGCTTGGCCAGGCCGAAGTCGAGCACCTTGACGAAGTCCGCGCTGGGTCGGGGACCAGTGCTCGCTGGTCCCTGCTGCTCGCTCGCCAGCAGCATCACGTTGTCGGGTTTGAGGTCGCGATGGACGATGTCGGCGCGGTGGGCGGCGGAAAGGGCCGACAGGATCTGTTCCGTGATGGCCAAGGCGCGGGGCACCGAAAGCGCCCCGACATCGTCTAGCAGCGCGCCCAGGCTCTGGCCCTCGACGTACTCGAGCACCAGGTAGAACGAGCCATCCGCCAGGCGGCCGAAGTCCGTCGCGCCCGCAACGTTGGGGTGATTGATGCGACCAGCAGCCACCGCCTCACGCTCGAAGCGGGTGACGATCTCGGCGTTCTCGCTGGTGGCATGATGCAGGACCTTGAGCGCCACCTGCTTCTGCATGTGCACGTGGCGCGCCCGATAGACGCGCCCCATCGCCCCTGCGCCGAGCAGCTGATCGACCTGGTAGCGGTCGGCAACGACGTTGCCGACGAGCGACTGTGGGTCCTGCTCGGCGAGGGGTTCGTTCACCGAGGGTCTGTTAACACGATCAGCCGCCCACGGCGATCTTCTTCATCTCGGTCATGTAGCCACGCAGCGTGCGGCCAATGACTTCCACCGGGTGCGCTTCGATCGACTCATTGACCGCCTTCAAGGTCAGGTTGTCGACGCCGTTGCTTCCGGAGGCATTGAATTTCTTGCCGATCACGTTGGTGTCGACCTTGCTCATGAAATCCTTGAGCAGAGGCACACAAGCGTGGCTGAACAGGTAGCAGCCGTACTCGGCGGTGTCGGAGATGACCTTGTTCATCTCGTACAGCTTCTTGCGACTGATCAAGTTGGCGATGAGCGGCACCTCATGTAGCGATTCGTAGTACGCGCTCTCCGGTTTCATGCCGACGGCCGTCATGCACTCGAAGGCCAGCTCCACGCCCGCCTTGACCATGGCCACCATCAAAAGGCCGTGATCGAAGTACTCCTGCTCCGAGATCTTCTGGGCGCCAGCGGCCGTGCGCTCGAAAGCGGTATCGGCCGTAGCGGCGCGCCAGCCGAGCAGATTCTTGTCGTCGTTGTCCCAGTCTTCCATCATCGTGCGCGAGAAGTGCCCGGTGATGATGTCGTCCTGGTGCTTGGCGTAGAGAGCGCGCATGAGCGTCTTGAGCTCGGCCGCCAGACGGTACGCTTCCAGCTTCGACGGGTTGTCGAGCCGGTCCATCATGCCGGTGATGCCGCCGTGCTTGAGTGCCTCGGTGGTCGTCTCCCAGCCGTACTGCACGAGCTTGGACGCGTAGCCGGCGTCGATGCCCTTCTCGACCATCTTGTCGAAGCAGAGCAGAGAGCCCGTCTGCAGCATGCCGCACAGGATCGTCTGCTCGCCCATCAGATCGCTCTTCACCTCGGCGACGAAGGAGCTCTCGAGCACGCCGGCACGATGGCCACCCGTCGCGGCACAGTAGGCCTTGGCGATGGTGAGACCCTCGCCGCGCGGGTCATTTTCCGGGTGGACGGCGATCAGCGTCGGCACGCCGAAGCCGCGCTTGTACTCCTCACGCACCTCGGTGCCGGGGCACTTGGGCGCCACCATGACCACGGTGATGTCCTTGCGGATCTGCATGCCCTCTTCGACGATGTTGAAGCCGTGGGAGTAGGCCAAGGTCGATCCCTGCTTCATCAGCGGCATGACCTGCGAAACGACGGACGAGTGTTGCTTGTCGGGCGTCAGGTTCAAGACGAGATCGGCGCTGGGCACGAGCTCTTCGTAGGTACCGACGCGGAAACCGTTCTCGGTGGCGCTCTTCCAGGACTGGCGCTTCTCGTCGATGGCGCTCTTCCGGAGCGCATAGCTGACGTCGAGACCCGAGTCGCGCATGTTCAAGCCCTGGTTCAGGCCCTGTGCGCCGCAGCCGATGATGACGACCTTCTTGCCCAGGAGCGGGGTCACGCCGTCCTTGAACTCCTCCTTGCCCATGAAGCGACAGCGCCCCAGTTGGTCGAGCTTGCCGGCGAAAGTCAGGGTGTTGAAATAGTTCGTACGTGCCATGGCGGTGGGTCCTCTGGTGGGTTCGGCCAAGCTAGCGCCAGCGTGTTGTTGCGTAAATTGATGTTTTCTGATGTTCTTGTTGCGCGCTTTGCAACATAAGACCTGTCGATCTATCTGTATTCATTAATCTTTCATGGACGAATCCGACTACGCCGCCTTCTCCCACCTGGCGAGTAGCCTCCATTTCGGACGCTCGGCGCGCGCCCTCGGCATGAGCCCGTCGGCGCTGACACGGCGCGTGCAGGCCCTGGAGGAGGAGCTCGGCGCGCGGCTCTTCGAGCGCAGCCGACAAAAGGTGACCCTGACGCCGGCCGGAGAGCTCGTCCTGCGCTTCGCGAGACAGCGCCAAACCGAGCTCGACGAGCTCAAACACCGGTTGCGCGAGGAAGCCGCATCCCCGACGGGCGAGCTCGTCATCGCCTGCACCGTGACCGCCTGCCATACGATCCTGCCCAGCCTCTTGGCGCGCTTCAGGCGCACGTTCCCGCGGGTCACGTTGCGCCTCTTCACGCAGGACGCGACGCGCTCGCTCGCGCAGCTGGAGGACGGCGAAGTCGACCTGGCCGTCATTCCGGCCGATCCCGGTGGTCCGAGCGGCTTGGACAGTCAAGCGATCGGACATACCGAGTTCGCGTTCATCGCGCCGCTGGACGCGCCAGAGCTCGCCACCGCACTGCAAGCCACGCCGCCCGCCCTGCGTGACTTGCCTTGGGTCGCTCCACTCGGTGGAGTCGAACGCACACGCCTGTTCCGCTGGCTCGAAGCACGAGGTGAAAGCCCTCGTATCGTCGCCGAAGTACGCGGCAACGAGGGGATCATCGCCATGGTCACACTCGGCAATGGTGTTGCCCTCGTGCCGGAGCTCGTTCTGCGCTCGAGTCCGCTCCGAGATCGAGTGCGCCTGATTGCCGGTATGGACCTTCCGCCTGGCTACGATGTCGTCCTGTGTCGGCGGCCGGAAGGGCGCACGCGCCACCTCGTGTCGGCCTTCTGGGAGCTATCGCGAACGCGCGACTAGCCCGAGGAATCCTGCGGATCTTGCGTGGACGCGACGACGCGGACGCAGAAGGTGCCGATTCCTTTCCAGCGAAGCACTGGCGAGCGGGGAAGGGGTCGTCGACAGGCCCGCCGCCCGGCGCGGCTTTTCCTGCTCACGGCACGTGCGTGGCCGACCGAACGCCGCGGGATCGTTTCCCGGCACGTCGAATGCATGCGCGTTGATTTCAGGCGGAAGGGGCAGAGCGATGAAGACCGGACCAGAATGCAAATTGACCTTGGTTGAATGGGACGCGGCTGTGCAGGACGACCCCTCGGCGCACCCCGAGGCGAGCACCTTCGTCCAACGCGCAGACGAAAGCGCAGAACAACTGCTCCTCCGGACGGAGCGAACCGCCCGGGTTCTGCGAGATTCGGGCTACTGGATCCGAAGCATCCGCTTGGTCCTCGGAGCCGAAGATGCGGCTCGACACGCCGAACGTGTGGAGCTGGCCTGCCGGCTCGGGCATCTACTCACGAGCCACTCCACCCTTCACTTGGTCACGACGAAATGCCGCGGACCGCGGATCAACTGGGTCGAGCTGGTGGGCCTACTGCTGTCCGACTCGCGTTGGCCGCTTCATGTTCGGCTTGCCATGGACGACCAGGGGGGCCCGTGCGCTGCACGTTCGCGGCCTCCAACGGACTGGGCGGACAGCGACACCCGCGTGCTGACGGCTTCCTTGCAGCCGCGCTAGGGCAGCCCCGCCGCCGCCAAGATCGGGCGCAGGTTGAGCACGGCTCTCAGCTGCCGCAGCAGGAGGTACGTGCCGGTGATCTTGCGCTGGAAGAACACGAACTCCGGCGCGGGCGGGCGCAGATCTTTGCGGTGCGGAATGAGGGCCATGCCACGGTCGCGCATTCGCGGTGCCAAGGTCGAGGCCGCAAAATCGTAAGGGGCATCGTCGAAGATCTCGGCGACCTCGAAGCCCATCGAGACGAGCAGCTGTGCGGCAGGCGTGTCGTCGCCCAGGATGGTGCCCATCGTGCGGTAGACCTCCGCGAGCAGCGCGCGATCGCGCTCGATCAGGGCGCGCGTAGCAGCGCGGTAGAGCTCGGTGATGCCGGCGGGCACCGGGCGGGCCGCGCCGAAATCCAGGAGAACGACACGACCGCGCTCTGCATCGAACAGGTAGTTGGCCGGGTTCGGATCGGTCTGACAGTAGCCCATACCGAACACCTCCTGGAGGACGACGCGCACCAGCACCTCGGCCACGCGATTGCGCTCAGCTTGTCCGGCCGTTTCCGCCCAGCCGAGGAGCTGCTGACCCGAGGCGCGCTCCAAGCAGAGGACTCGCGCCGTGCTGTGTTCGGGCAGACCGTCGGGGATCCACACCCCGGGCTGGGACCGGAGGAGCTCACGGTAGCGAAGCAGGCTCGCCAGCTCTTGCGTGTAGTCGACCTCACGCCGAAGCTCCTTCTTCACTTCGTCCGCCAACGCATCGAGGTCTAGGTCACCGGGGAGCAGGCGCGAGAACGCCAGCAAGGAGCGGAGGTTGTCGACGTCGCTGTCGATGCTGCTGGCAACACCCGGATATTGGATCTTCAAGACGACGTCACGGCCGTCCTTGGTGCGTGCGGCATGCACCTGGCCGATCGAGGCCGACGCCAGCGGCGAGAAGTCGAACGCTTCGAAGCGCGCTTGCCAATCCTTGCCGAGCTCGGTCACGAGCACCGAGCGCAGCTGCGCCTCCGGCATGCGATGGGCGGAGGAGCGCAGGATGTCGAGCGCCCGAGCGAACTCCTTGGGCAGCACGCTGTCCCCTTCCAAGGACAACATCTGACCGACCTTCATCGCCGCGCCGCGCAGGTGAGACAGCCGCATGGCGAGGATGCGCGCGTTGTCGGCGGTGAGGAGCACGCTCGGCAGCCCTGCCTCGGCTTTCTGGGCGAGGCGTCTCATCTTCTCGGCCGCGCCGCCGAGGGCCATCTGCGAGGCTGCTGCCCCGAGCTCCAGGAAACGACTGAGCCTCCCGCTGGGGACCGGGGAGGAGGGACGATCCTTCAATCCACCTTGGCCTTCGAGTCGCCCTTGGTCTTCGACTCGAGCGCGAGCTTCTTTTCGAGGTCCGGCACCACGCGGGACACCCGCCGCTCCACCAGCTCCCGCACCAGCGACCACAGCGACGCCTCGTCCGTACACTCGGCCAAGAGACCGAGCGGGATCTGGAAGCCTCCCATGTCGGCCCGGCCACCGCCGTAGGGACGGCCGCCTGCGTCGCTGCCAAACGCATTTTGCATGAAAGTCGCCGGATCCACGCTCGCCCGGCTGGTACGCAGGGAGCCATCGATGCGATCTTCCACGACGCCGTAGACGAGCACCGTGTCGATGTCCTCGCGCCGCAGGATGAAGTCGGCGGCCGTCGGGATGGCGTCACGATTGATCGCGGAGACTCGGCCCACGCCCGCGATGGCAAAGTCCCGAATCACCTGCAGATCGCGGAGCGCCAGCCCCACGGCCTCCATGGCTTCGGCGCTGATGGCCCGGCGTCCGATGCGCCCGATGCGCTCCGAGTCGCAATGGGGTTTCAAGTATGCAGCAGCGCGGAAATCGGAAGGGGTGGCGTACGCGAAGTCATCGGTATCCGTCTGGATCCCGAAGAACATCGCCGTGGCCGTCGGCCCATCGTCGGCACTCTCGCCGCGGAGCGGTGCCAGACCTTGCTCCAGATATTCCGCGTAAATCGTGCAGGTTGCCCCCACGTCGTGGCGCAGATCGACGAACGGCGCCTTGGGGATCGATTTGGGGCGGTGGTGGTCGACCACGGTCAAGAGCTCGAGACCGGGCGGAATGACGATCGTCGACTCGGGGGCAACGGTGTCGACGAGCGCTAGGTACCCAAACTCCTCGAGCTCCTCGGCTTTTTCGATGCGGGCCATGGGCACGTTGAGCAGCTTGACCAGGGCGCGGTTCTCACTGCGGCTGAGCGGGAGGACGTGCGCAATCGTGGCGGAGATCCCCAGGCGATCGCAGATGCGCCGATGCGCGAGAGCGCTGCCAATCGCGTCCGGATCCGGATGCCCGCCGAGCAAGATCACATGGGGCTTGTCGGTTGCCTGAGAAAGCACCTGCTCGAGCTTCTGGGCCCGGGCGAGCGCGGACTGCTTGCCGTTGGTCACTGCCTGCGTGTCGTTCATGCCGTGAATCGCACTTCGCGCCCTGGCGGCTCCACCCACTCGGTGGCTGTTCGTTTACCACCCCGAGGGCCGCCAGGGAAATCGGCCCCCTAAGCCGCACTCGCGGGCCGAAAGCACTCGTTTCCCGAACGCATCTATCCGGATTTACTTGACCGGACCCCGCCGACAAGGCACGGTTGGCCCGTGGACTTTCCCACCGCGACGATTTCCCTGGCCCCCGCGAGCGCTACTGAGCGCGTCGTCGGCCTGTTTTCGCGCGGCCAGAGCTCGCTCGGCTTGAGCTCGCTCGCCACTAGCGTACTTCTCCTCGCTGTAGTGATTCTCCCTCTTGGGGGGCTGCGGTAGGCTGAGTTCGGCTCGAATCGAAACTCCAAACCCCGCGCCCCCAAGGGTCGCGGGGTTTCTTTTTCTCCCCTCCCCTCCAAACCGCTTGTCTCCGGCTTATCCCGACTACTCTTGACCCCCCCAACCGCACCGAGTCCCTATGGAACCTGCCAAGAAAGCCCCATCCGAAACCCCGAGTCCCACCCCGAGCGTCATTCCTGGCTCGGAGATCATCTGGGACACACTCGTCCACCTCGGGGTCGACACGGTGTTCGGGTACCCAGGCGGCGCCATCATGCCGGCCTATGACTCGATGATTAAGTACCCCATCCACCATGTGCTGGTCCGCCACGAGCAGGGCGCGGCGCACATGGCCGACGGGTACGCGCGGGTTTCCGGCAAGGTCGGGGTCTGCGTGGCCACGTCAGGGCCAGGTGCCACCAATCTCGTCACCGGCATCGCCAACGCCATGATGGACAGCGTTCCCATGGTGGCCATCACCGGCCAGGTGCCATCTGGGCTCATTGGCAGCGACGCCTTCCAGGAGACCGACATCACGGGCGTGACCTTGCCGATCACGAAGCACAACATCGTGGTCAGCCGTCCCGAAGACATCTCGCCAGCGATCAAGGAGGCCTTCTACATCGCCAAGTCGGGTCGGCCCGGCCCGGTCGTGGTCGACATCACCAAGGACGCACAACAGAAGTCCTGCCACTACGTGTACGATCCTTCGCCGGTCGTCCTGCCTGGCTATCGGCCGGCGCGCGCGGTGCCCAACGCCGAGATCCAACGTGCCATCGCCATGATCGCCGAGGCGGAGCGCCCAATCCTGTTCTGCGGCCACGGCGTCATCTGGTCCGGGGCGTCGCAGGTGCTCCAGGAACTGGTCGAAAAGGCCGACATTCCCGTGGCTTGCACCCTGCTCGGCCTGGGTGGGTTCCCGGCCAGCCACCCGCGCGCCCTCGGCATGATGGGCATGCACGGCGAGGCCTGGGTCAATCGAGCCGTCCAGGAGAGCGACCTGGTCATTGCGGTCGGTATGCGCTTCGACGATCGCGTCACCGGCAACCTGAAGACGTACACGCCGCATGCCAAGAAGATCCACATCGAGCTGGATCCGGCAGAGATCAACAAGAATGTCCGCGTCGACTTGCCACTGGTCGGTGACGCCTGTGAGATCTTGCATCAGATCGTGCCGCATGTCCGGCGTGGCAAGGTCGACGCTTGGCTCCAGCACATCGCTGCGCTCCGTGGAGACCGCGCCGTCATCGACATCAAGGATCTGCCCGATAATGGCAAGCTCTACGCTGCCCACGTCATCATGGATCTGTGGAAGATGACCGACGGCAAGGCCATCGTGGTCACGGACGTGGGCCAGCACCAGATGTGGGAGACGCAGTATTACAAGCACGACTTCGCACGTCGGCTGGTCACCTCGGGGGGCCTGGGCACCATGGGGTTCGCGCTGCCCGCGGCCATCGGCGCGAAGTTCGCCGACCCTAGTGCCGAGGTGTGGGTGATCGCCGGTGACGGCGGCTTCCAGATGACTGCCGCCGAGCTATCCACCATCGCGCAGGAGGACATCAAGGTGAACGTGGCCATCATCAACAATGGCTTCCTCGGCATGGTGCGCCAGTGGCAACAGTTCTTCTACGGCGGCCGCTACGTGGCCACGCCGATGCGCAGCCCCGATTTCGTCAAGCTGGCCGATGCGCACGGCTTGCTCGGGCTCCGCGCGACCAACCGCCAGGAAGTGGCCGATGTTGTCGCCAAGGCGCGCGCCCACAGCGGCACGGTGGTCATCGACTTCCGGGTCGTTCAGGAAGACTCCGTCTACCCGATGGTGCCGAGCGGCGCCGACCTACACGACATGATCCGGCGGCCCGCTACCGAGGCGGCGGCAGCGCCCGCAGCCGAAACCAGCCACAACCCCATCTTCGAAACGGGAGAGGACGAGTGATGTTCACGCCAGCCAGTACCCCCATCCTGCGCACCTTCGTTGCCTACGTCGAAGACAAGCCCGGCGTTCTCAACCGCATCGCTTCGCTCTTCCGCCGTCGCAACTACAACATCGTGTCGCTCAACGTCGGTCGTACCCACGAGCCGGGCATCTCTCGGATGACCTTCCAGGTGGAAGCAGACCGAGACATGGCTCTGCGCATCGAGGCCAACCTGTACAAGATGGTCAACGTGCTGTCGATCGAGGACCTGAGCGAGACGCAGCGCGTGGTCCGTGACCTCGCCTTGATCAAAGTGCAGGTTCAGCCACCTCGCCGTAGCGAGGTGCTCGACCTGGTGCAGATCTTCCGCGCGCGCGCGGTCGACGTCAGCCCGGAGACGATGATGGTGGAAATCACAGGCGATCAGGGAAAAATAGAAGGAATGGTGGCGGCACTGCGACCATTCGGCATTTTGGAAATGGTGCAATCGGGAACGGTGGCGATGAGCCGCGGCTCCCAAGGTGAGGCTGCCCGCGCCGCTCACGGCGCGAGGAGCCCCGTCAGTAGCGTAGCTTGAGGAGAGCAAAGACCATGATGACGCCCCCCAGCGATTACGTTCGGATCTTCGACACCACCTTGCGCGACGGCGAGCAGTCTCCCGGCGCCACGATGACTTCGGAAGAGAAGCTCGAAGTCGCCCGGGCGCTTGCCAGGCTCGGTGTCGACGTGATCGAGGCTGGATTCCCCGCGGCGTCCCCCGACGACTTGGCTGCAGTGCGTCGCGTGGCCGAGCTGGTCGGAAACGAGATCGTGCCCGGCCGCCCCGGGCGGCTCTTGGCCGACGGCTCGAAGGTGGAGGTCCCACCGATCATCGCGGGCCTGGCACGCGCGACGGAAAAGGACATCCAAAAGGCCTGGGAAGCAGTACGCGGCGCCCGCCACCCGCGCATCCACACCTTCCTGGCCACCTCCCCCATTCATCGCGAGCACAAGCTGCGCATGAGCAAGGAAGAGGTCATCAGCCGGGCCACGAGCATGGTGGCCTATGCGCGCGGCTTCTGTGACGACGTCGAGTTCAGCCCGGAGGACGCTGGCCGGACGGAACCGGAGTTTTTGCACGAAGTGCTCGCCGCCGTCATCGATGCCGGCGCCACGACGCTGAACATTCCCGACACCGTGGGCTACACGTTGCCGCATGAGTTCGGCGAGCTCATTGCCGGCATCAAGGCGAACGTGCGCGGCATCGAGCACGCCATCATCTCGATCCATTGCCACAATGACCTCGGGCTGGCGACGGCCAACACCTTGGCGGGCATCCGCTCGGGGGCTCGGCAGGCCGAAGTCACCATCAACGGCATCGGCGAACGCGCCGGCAACACGGCCCTGGAAGAGGTGGTGATGACGCTCGCCACCCGGCGGCCCGTGTTCGGCCTCTACACCGGCATCGACACCACGCAGCTGACGCGCGCTTCATGGCTGGTATCCAGCCGCACGGGCATGGTGGTGCAGCCGAACAAGGCGATCGTGGGGGCCAACGCCTTCGCGCACGAATCCGGCATTCACCAGGACGGCATGCTGAAGCACGCCGAAACCTACGAGATCATGCAGCCGGAGACGGTGGGCGCACAGAAGACGCTGCTCGTCCTGGGCAAGCACTCGGGGCGCCATGGCTTCACGGCGCGCCTGCGCGAGCTGGGCTTCCAGCTGGAAGGTGCGGTTCTGGACGCTGCGTTCGAGCGCTTCAAGGTGCTGGCCGACAAGAAGAAGCGCATCACGGATGCTGACCTCTTGGCGCTGGCGTCGAGCGAATTGGCCGACGTGCCGGAGGCCTACAAGCTGGAGGCGGTGCACGTCAGTGCTGGCTCCGGCATGCCCACGGCCTCGGTGCGTCTGCGCGGTCCGGACGGCGAGGAGCTGGTCACCGCGGCCATCGGCACAGGTCCAGTGCATGCCATGTTCAATGCGATCGACCAGCTGGTGCAGGCGCCGGCAGAGCTGCTCGAGTATTCGATCAATGCCGTCACCGAGGGCATCGACGCCCTGGGCGAAGCCAGCGTACGCATCCGCATGAAGCACGACGGTCTGCGTGAGAACGCTCAAGTCGGCGGGCGGGCCGCCGTTTTCCACGGGCATGCAGCCGACACGGATGTGCTGGTAGCCAGCACGAAGGCCTATCTGTCGGCGCTCAATCGGCTGCTCGCCGTGATGGACGCCAAGCGCGGAGCGCCGGCGAGCGAGGTTCCTCGCTCTGCCGATGCCGGAGTGTGATGACCAAGGTCGACATCTACGACACGACACTGCGCGACGGCAGCCAAGGTGAAGGCGTCAACTTCACTGCCCAGGACAAGCTGCGCATCGCCCAGCGACTGGATCAGTTCGGCGTCGCCTTCGTCGAAGGGGGTTGGCCTGGATCGAACCCCAAGGACGCCGAGTTCTTCGAGCGTGCCCGCGACGTCGCCTGGACGACGAGCAAGATCGCGGCCTTCGGCTCCACGCGTCGTTCGAACGTTACCCCGGAGGACGACCCCAACCTTCGCGCTCTGATCGAATCCGGAGCATCCGTCTGCACCATTTTCGGCAAGAGCTCGGCACTGCACGTGACCGAGGTGCTTCGTACGACCTTGGACAAGAACCTGGCGATGATCGAGGAGAGCGTTGCCTTCCTGGTCTCCCACGGTCGGCGCGTCATCTACGACGCCGAACACTTCTTCGACGGTTACCAGAAGGACGCTGACTATGCGGTAGCCACACTGCTCGCCGCCAAGCGCGGTGGGGCCGAGACGCTGGTCCTCTGCGACACGAACGGGGGCAGCTTGCCATGGCAGGTCGAAGCAATCGTCACGGCGGTGGCGCGCCGCATCGACCATCCACTCGGTGCACACGTCCACGACGACACCGGCTGTGCCGTGGCCAATACACTGGCGGCGGTACGCGCCGGCGCTCGCCACGTACAGGGCACCATCAACGGTGTCGGTGAACGCTGCGGCAACGCGAATCTCTCGGTCATCATTCCGAATCTCGAGCTGAAGCTCGGCCTTTTGGCGCTGCCGCCCGGGCAGCTGAAAGACCTGACCGAGGTATCGCGCTTCGTGGCCGAAGTCGCCAATCTGTCCACACCGAGCGGGATGGCCTACGTGGGGCGCTCGGCATTTGCTCACAAGGGCGGCGTCCATGTTGCTGCCATGCGGCGCCATGCTGATTCCTATCAGCACGCCGATCCGGCCCTCGTTGGCAACGAGTCGCGCGTCGTCGTCAGCGACCTTTCGGGACGCGGCAACGTGCTTGCCAAAGCGGAAGAGCTGGGTGTCTTGGTGGCCGACGGCGAAGAGGTCGAGGCTCTCGAGCAGATCAAGCAGGCCGAAGCGCGCGGCCTCTCGTACGAAGGAGCCGAGGCCTCGATCTCCCTGCTGCTCCGGCGCAGACAACCAGGCTATTCGGCCCCGTTTTCGATTCTCGACTACCAGGTCATGGTCGGTAAGCGCCAAGGGGTAGAGTTCGTCGAGGCTACCGTTCGACTCGAGGTCGCCGGGCAAGTGGTGCACACGGCCGGCGACGGCAACGGCCCGGTGAGTGCGCTGGACTCCGCGCTGCGTAAGGCCCTGTCGGCTCACTTCCCGGCCCTTTCCCGGATTCAACTGGCTGATTACAAGGTCCGGATCCTCGATTCGAACTCGGGCACCGGAGCGGTGACCCGGGTGCTCATCGACAGCCGGGACGAGCACGGCAGCTGGAGCACGGTGGGGGCCTCCGCCAACATCATCGACGCATCCATGGAAGCCCTGGCCGACTCCATGGAGTACGGCCTCGGTCGGCGTTAGCGCTCCCTTGACTATCCAGCCGGGCTGCAGATTCGGGCGCCCGGTCTCAGGGTGGAGCGTCGGGCCCTAGCTCTGCGGTGATTCGGTGAGTGACGCTCCGCTCCGGTGAGTGGCGCTCTGCATGCCGTGCGCTCCCCATCGAAACTGGCTATGAACGGCTCCGAACTTCAATCGGAGACGCCCCATCATGCGCCGCACCCTACTCACGAACATCTCCCCTAGGCCCGCCTCCGGCACGCTCGGACTGACCTATCTGACGTCCGTGCTCTGGGCAGCACCGCTCTTCGCGCAAGCTCCCGCAGCCGCACCGGCCCCGACCGCTGCGCCGGCGCCGGCCAGTACGGCGGCCCCGGCAGCCCCGACGGCTGCGACCCCTGCTCCCGCAGCCGCCGCGAGCGCGACGACCGCACCAAGCAGCGAGCCTGCTCATGCTGCCGAATCGGAAATGGGCAAAGACGAGGTGCGGGATCACTTCGCCCCGCTCATCAACCGACCTGGCGGACTGACGTCCAAGCAGGCGGCACAGTCCGCCGCCAAGCAGAGCCCGACGGCCAAGGCAGCGCAGAGCAAGATCGACTCCGCCGAGGCGCAGATCAGCGCCGTCACCTGGCGCTATTTGCCCACCCTCACGGTGAGTGCGTCCTACACTCATCTGTCACCGCAACCGCAGGCGGGGGGCACCTCACAGCCGTTCAACATCGTCGTCTCCGACCAGCCGGGCCAGGTCACGGACGTCGCAAACTTGTTCGCCTTCGACGGCACGAGCGCTTTCGTGCAACAGGTCAATCAGTTCTCGCTCAACGCGGGCCTCACCGTCCCGCTCAGCGACTATCTGCTCAACATGAGCAAAGCGACGCGAGGAGCCAAGACGGGCAAGCGTGCCGCCGAGCTGAACGAGAAAGCCGAGCGCGTCAACAGTGCCGGGAATGCACGCCTCGCCTACTACGATTGGTCATCGGCCAGGCTGCAGGCGGAAGAAACCGGCAAGTCGGTGGAACGAGCGCAGAAGCAAAAGGAGACCCTGGAGGCGCAACTCGCCACCGGTCGCGCCGCTCGCGCCGACGTACTGCGCGCCGACGCCTTCTTGGCCAACACCGAACTGGATCAAAAGCGTGCGGAGTCAGCCGAAGTCATCGCGCGCGAGCGACTCAACGTGCTGATGACTGGCGGCGAGCGCAGTCAACCGAGCTGGGAAATCGGTGAAGATCTGCTGACGGAGGAGGACGCGGATTCCATGTTCCCGGAGTCGATCGAAGACCTGCAGCACGAGGCGCTATCCACACGGCTCGAGCTCAAGTCGATGCGTTCGACGGCCGCAGCGCTGATGGAGCGCGCCGGAGTGGAGCGCTCCAACACCTATCCGCGTCTCGACGCGTTCGCCAACGCCATGTACGCCAATCCCAACCCGCGCATCATCCCGCAGGTCAATGCCTGGGCCGGCTCCTGGGACGTCGGCGCACGCCTCAGCTGGACCCTCAACAACATCGGCACCCAGGGCAACCAGGCCAAGCAGTCGGAGGCGAACGCGCGCGAGTTTTTGGCGCAGGCGGAGGGCATGGAGCAGTCGCTGCGGGGCGAAGTCCTGAGCGCTTACCACCTGTACCGTGAAGCGACGCTCGCCACGGCCACCGCGCGCCGTGGCGTCACCGCCGCCGAAGTCGCCTACCGCGATCGGGTGATCCTGTTCGAAAACGGACGGGCGACGTCACTCGATCTCTTGGAAGCCGAGTCGGCGTTGGTCGACGCCCGGGTCGCTCTGGTGCGGACGTACGTACTGGTCCGGAGCTCGCGCGTACGCCTGGAGCACGCGCTCGGCCGCGACATCAAGGAGATCTACCCTTCCGAGGCCAAAGGTCGCGAGAAGTAGATCGCGAGCAGGAGGGCGCGAGCAGGAGAGCGCGTCTCACGGGCCACACATGCAGGCGACGACTTTCTTCGCCTCCGTTAGCGATTGGTTCGTCCCGCTCTGGACCTCGTTGATGCCGCACACTTCGTCGATACTCTGACTGCACGTCTCCGGCAGACAGTCGTGCTCAAGGTAGCAGTCCATGAAGTTGCCGCAACCGACGTGGATGCCGTCCCCGGGATCGCCACAAGCTCCCTTGCAGGCGGCGTTGGTCTCCCAGCCAACCAGACACGCCGAGCTCCCGCCGCTGCCGACCCCACCGCCCGTGCCTTGCCCGCCGGAACCATCACCGACGATCTCGAGGCCCCCAAGGCCCGACAGCGCCTGACACGAGGCCAGCGAAAGCAGCAAGGCGAGCCAGGGGGCGCGAATGCGAACGAAAGCGGGCATGGGACTCATTCGGTCGTGGCGAGACGCCGTGGGGTTCACTGACCCACGAGCCGGCCAAGCGCTGCCGGGTCTAGCATCCGCTGCACGCGGCGGCGAGTCGGGAGCAGAGCCCGACCGACGGGGCTGGCGAGCGCGGATCGGCGATGGCACTTGGCCTCTCTCGGTACTGAGATACTCTCTTGCCGTGAATCGCGACCTCGCGCGAACATCGTCGGTGCGGGTCGGCGGGTTGGGCCAAAAGGATCGGTCGGGCCGGCACGCCCACCGTCTCGTGGGCGCACTGCTCTTGCTCTGCGTCTGCTTGCTGACCAGCCCCGTGCGAGCCGTGTCGCCCGAGGAGAAGTCGGCCGCGCGTGACGCCGCCACGGCGGGCATCCATGCCTTTCAGGAGGGGGACTACGACCGAGCGCTCGACCTCCTGCGTAAGGCAGAAGCCATCGTGCACGCGCCGCCTCACCTGATCTACATCGCACGCGCCCACGCGGCGAAACGGGAATTCGTCCTGGCGCGTGAGACGCTGATGATCCTCACCAACGAGGAACTGGCGCCCGACGCACCCAGCGCTTTCCGAGATGCCCAGACGGCGGGGCACGCCCTCAAGGCGGAGATCGAACCCAAGATTGGCCGCGTATCGATCCACGTGGAAGGGCCGAGCGGCCAACCGCCCGACAAAACGCTGGTCGTCACCGTGGACGGCAAGGAGGTGCCGAGCGCCATCGTCGGGCTGCCCTATCCGGTCGATCCGGGTGAGCGCGCGATCGAGGCACAGAGCGAGTCGGCCCACAGTGAGGTCGTCACCATCACGGTGGCGGAAGGGCAAAGCCAGGAGGTGACGCTCCGCCTGGTGACCGACGAGGCCGTCCTGACCCCGCCACCCGAGCCTCCGCCCAAGGCGCCCCCGCCCGCCCAGCCCCCGGAGCCGGCACCGCGAAGGGTCAGCCCGCTCGTGTTCGTCGGTTTCGGGACTGCAGCCGTGGGCGTCATCGTCGGCGCCATCAGCGGCGGCCTCTCGCTGGCCAAGACCGGTGATACGAAGGCAGCCCATTGTACCGGCAACGCGTGTACCCCGGCTGCGGCCCCAGGCCTCGACGAGGCCAACACCCTCGCCAACGTGTCCAATGTCGCGTTCGGGGTCGCCGCGCTCGGCGTTGCCGTCGGCATCTACGGGCTACTGACGCCGCCCCAGCAGGATTCGCCTCCGACCCGAGCCCGGCTCACCTCGCCGGTCGGTCACCTGGCGGTCTCGCCCCAGGGTGTCCAAGGTGAGCTCACCTGGCACTTCTGACGCTCTAGTATCCCAGACCGACGTCGAGGTCCTTCGGCGGGGCTTGCTCGGGCGGGGCTTGCTCGGCGGGCGGCACCGGCGACCTGCTCGCCCGTGGGGCGCTGGAGGAGCCGCGCGTCGGCTCGGCGCCGCCCGAGCTCGAAGCGCTGGTGGCGGCACCGGTGCCGGGCCCACGCGCACCGTCGGCCTTTGCCGGCCTGGAACCGGCCTTGGTGGTGGCCGGCTCTGCGGCAAGCTCCGAGAGCGGCGTGCCCTCGAGTGGGGCGCTGGGGGCCACCGGTGCTACCGCCAGGGGCTGCTGGTTCCGGGACGGCGGGGTCTGGTCCTGGCGCGGAGCATCGCTTGCCAGATCGACCGCCTCGCCCGTCCGACTGAGCAGCCAGACTCCCACGATGGCGAGAGCGAGCGCGGTGACGAGGGCTGCCGGCGCGTACTTCGCGAGGCCCTTGGGGCCCGAACGGGCAGCCCGCGCGCCGGGGCGCGCTCCGGCGGCCAGCACACTCGGTGGATGCGATGACCCCGTGACCACCCGCCCTGCTCGCGGCCCAGCCGTCAAATGCAGTCGAGGCCGCGGCTGCAGGCCTTCTTCGTCGGCATGCGACTCGAGGAGATTTCGCGCCACGGGGCCAATCGCGTCGGCCAAGGCATCGGTCATCTCGCGAGCGCTCTGGAACCTGAGGTCACGATCGCGCTCGAGCGCTCGCGCCATCCAGGCGTCCATCGAGAGGGGCAGATCGGGAGCAATGTGAGAGGGCACCGGGACCTCGTCCGTACAGATCTTGATGAGCAGATCCCCAACGGCCTCGCTGTCGAAGGGGAGCCGTCCCGTGAGGCATTGAAATGCCACGACGCCGAGGGCCCACAGGTCGGAACGCAGGTCGATGGCCTCGATGCCCCGGGCCTGTTCGGGACTCATGAAAAATGGCGTACCAACGACCGATCCGGTCTGGGTTGCGTGAGACGCGTTCGCCCCCTCGTCGGTGAACTTGGCGATGCCGAAGTCGACGACCTTGACCTGATCCTGTTCGTCTTCCTCGTCCCACATCAGAAACACGTTGTCGGGCTTCAAATCACGATGGACGATCCCGGCAGCGTGGGCTTTCTGTAGGCCGCGGCCGATCTGGCTGACGATGCGAGCCGTGGTGGCCAGGGGCAGGCGCCCCATGCGCTCCAGACGGTCGGCCAAGGACTCGCCGGACAAGAACTCCATGACGATGTACGGCCGCCCGTCCTTCATCACGCCGTAGTCGTAGACGTCGACGACGTGCTTGCTGCGTAGAGAAGCTGCCGCGCGGGCCTCGTTCTTGAATCGTGTGCGCGCCTCCGGGCTCTTGGCGGCAAACTCGCCGTCGATGAACTTGCAGGCCACCCGGGTGCCGAGCGTCACATGCCGGCCTTCCCACACCGATCCCATGCCGCCCCGCCCGATCAGCCGGACGAGCTCATACTTGCCGGCGACGAGGTCGTCTTCGGACGGCGAACCGGACCCCTCTGTGGGACCTTCCTTCAAGACGCGCTAGCCCCTGCTTCGCACTCCGTGCGTTTGGCCACCGCTGAACTATTGCACGACGGCCGAGCCCGGGACAGCGGCGCCCGAGGCGATATTTCAGCGCATTTCAGGGCGCTGCCACTACCGGCCGGCCGGGCGGAATGTCAAGCCGGCCGCGAAAAAGGCATGTAATCCCTTGCGTTCATCACCCGACATCAGGACCGCTGAACCCACATTGGGGTCCGCTAGAGTCGCCTCATGCGGGAAGCACGACAGCAGCTGCGAGCCATCGCCCGGGCGGTCGGACGGGAGGCCGAGGAGCCAAGCCCCGCGAGCCAGATTCGCCCCGTCACGCCTCGACCTTCCGAACTCGCCCGTCCGGCCGGCGAGACGGCCGGCCTCCTCGACTTCGAGGAGACGGAATCGGATAGCCGGGTTCACTTCACGCGGGAGCAGCGACGCTCGCGCCGCAAGCGCCAAGTGCGTGCACGCAGCATCTACACGCCCCGACTTGCCAAGGACGAGCTCGAGCTAGGCAGAAAGCTCTTTCCCGACGAAGGGGAGCCGCGGCCGCGCAGTCGCGCGGAGTGCAAGAACGAACCGCGCCCATGCCCCTTCGTCTCATGCCGCTATCACCTCTACCTCGACGTCTCACCGCGCACGGGTTCCATCAAACTCAACTTCCCGGACCTCGAGGTCTGGGAGCTCGGCGAGTCCTGCGCACTCGACGTCGCGGAGCGCGGAGGTGCGACCGTGGAGCACCTCGGCGCCATGCTCAACGTCACGCGTGAGCGCATCAGGCAGCTGGAGATCCGCGCCCTCGCCTCGCTTCACGAAGACTTGATGCGCACGGCGTGAAGCGGCTTTGCCGCGCGCAGCACCATTTCCGCCGGCCGTGGGCGCATTTGTCTGCTGGGCAGCTGTAAAAGACCCGCGTACCCTTCTTGGCACGTGGTGCCACCCTGGTTACTGAAGTCCTGGCAGGCCTTCGTTGCATCTGCCGACCCAGACGAGCTCCTCGCACAATCGGGCCCGATCTCGGTGCTGCTTGGCCCGGGCAGCTTGGTGGGCGTCCTCGTTTGCCTGGCCTACGTGCCGCCGCTGGCTCGCATCACCGAGCTACGTAACGTTCCCTGGTCGGCCGCGCTCATCGCGATGGGCGGATGCCTGACTCTCTTGGCTTGGAGTCGGGGTTGTCGCGGAACCATTGGCGGACTCGGAACGTTGTTCGACAACGCTCACTATTCCGCGGGCCTCACGCTGGCGGCGGTATCGTGCCGAGAAGGGGTGGGAATCGCCTTGGCACTCGTGCATGGGCTGATCTTCGCGGCAATTCAGGGACGAACGTACGCGCTGACGGGCCTTTTGGCCACGACGATGGTTCTACCGGTTCTGGCAGTGCTGATCGTGGTGCGACCCGCCATTCCTGTTGCGATCGTACTAATTGCGTCGCTGGCTCTGATGGTGTTCATCATGAACAGCACACGCACGCGTCGCCTGGAGCGCCAACGGAGTCTTCGCCTGGAGCAAGCTCTCGGCGCGGCAGACAGACTCGCCGATGAAAGCATGCAGGCAGCCCTGACGACCACCCTGCTCACCCTCGGACATTTCCTGCACGAGCTTCGCAACTATCAGACGGCCATCGCGGTCAATCTGGAGTTCGTCACCATGCAGCCAGAGCTCGCCACGACATCGCGCTCGGCATTGTGCGAGGCCCAGGACGCTCAGCGCCAACAAGCGACATTGGTCCGCGAAACGATCGAGTCGCTCCGCGGGCGATCGAGGCGGGAGACGACGAGCTTCCGCCTGGCCGAGGCACTGCGCGCGATGGAAAGCGAACGACGTTCGTGCGCCTTGCATGTGAGTGCCGAGGTCGAATTCGAGATTCAAGGAAACCAGGAGCACCTGCGCGTGGTGATGATCAATCTGATTCGCAACGCCGAGCAAGCCGGGGCCCGCAGCATCCATTGCGTGATCCGCGTCGAGGCGAGCGGTACGGCAGTGCAGCTCTTGGTGCACGACGATGGATCGGGCATTCCGGAAGCGCAGCGGGCCGCGCTGTTCGAGTCCTTCGCTACCAGCACCAAAACGGGCGGGAGCGGCCTCGGTCTCTATTTGGTGCGTCGCCACACCGAGCTCTTGGGTGGACGGATCAATGCCACGACGGGACCACTCGGTGGCGCCGGCTTCGTGCTCAGCTTGCCGGGTCGTGCCATCGGGATTGCGGAGAGCCCGCACGCAGGCACGCAAATGTGAAGTCTCTGTGACCAATCACGGAAACCTCGCAACTGTCCGTGAACCTGGCGGAAACAGCAGAAATCAGCGACGAGGAAGTTGGCCCGGGCCTCGGCTGGCCGTCTCATCAGAGGCATGGCCCACAAGGCTTTCAGCCACGCCCGGTCGGATTTCAGAAGTGAACTCCAGCTACTGATTATCCAACGTAACGAGCTGTTTGCTCGTTCGCTCAGCCGCTACTTGGGCGCTCACTACGCCCAGGTGCACGTCGTCCGCGACGCAGCAGCGGCCGAGCAGATCCTCCAGAGCGGAGGTCGCTTCCAGCTCGTCTGCGGCCAGGCCCTCGGAGCCACTGACCCGGATGGCGTCACGTGCATCACTCGCTGGCGCGAACAGTTCCCCGGCATCTTGCGGGCCGTTCTCGCGACCGGCGCGGAAGGACTGCAGGAAGTGCCCGCCGCCATCGACGCCGTATTCCACAAGCCGAGCGAGCCCCAAAAGCTGCTCGACTTGCTCCAAATTTCCACCCTCACACCGAACCCAACTCGACAGCCGCAAAAGGCAGCGCTCACTCAAGAGAGCGTCTCCACCGAGGACCTCATGAAGACCACCAAATCCAAGACCAAGGCCCACGACCTCAAGACCCTCAAGGACAAGAACGCCATCGTTGCCCGTCCGAGCGCTACGGCAGTCTCGACGGCACAGGGTTTCACCGTCGCTTGACATGATTCTGGGGTGAGCACGCGCAGGAGCGCGTGCTCACCCGGCAAGCGCTGACCCGATTCGGAGATACCGTGCAAGAAGAGCGCCTTTGCCATTTCGTTCGTGCCGTGCGCGAAACGACCCTATCGCTCATCGAGGACGACCGCCTACCCCGCGACCAACAGGACCTCCTGCGTCGCTGCACGACTCGGTTCTTCGATCTGAGCGACCCGAACGACTGGGCGCAACCGCTCGGCCTGCTCTATGCAACCTACCGCGGCCTCGGCGCTCCGACCACGCGGAAGGCGCACCTCATTGGTGCCTTTCTCGCCTGCTATTTCACGGCGGGTGACGCATTCGACGACGTTCAGGACGACGACTTGGCCGGAAAGGTGTTGGGCGAGGTCAGCGTACCCATCGCCATCAACTCGGCGCTCGCCCTGTTTTTGGTTGGCTTGCGGGCTCTGAACGAAGGATCCCAGCTCGAGCCGGACCCAATACGGCGTCAGAGCTATTTCGATATCCTGAACCGCGCTTCGCTGGTGGCCATCGGTGCACAGCACATGGATCTGGCGGGCTTCGGTTCGGCGCCTACGCCCGAGGCCGTCCTGGTGATGAACCGGGGCAAAGTGGCTTGTGTCTCGATGGTCGCGGAGTGTGGAGCGCTCCTGGGCGGTGCAAACGCCTCGCAGGCGGCCGCATTGAGGGACTTCGGCACCGACTTTGCGGCCCTCGTCCAAATCGTCGACGACGTACGAGACGTCTTTGGCAAGGACGAGAGCCCGGACCTGGCGGCAGGCAAGATCACCTACCCCATCGCCTGCTTCCATGCGGACGCTAGCCCCGAGGAGGAGGCCGATTTTGCGCGGCTCCGGGCCGGACTGCCGCAGACCATGGAGCCCATCCGCGAGTTGCTCTGCGCCGCAGGGGCCCTCGATGCTTCGGCGAGCGCAGCGGAGGACTTGCGCTGCTCCATGTACGAGCGCTTGATGACGCTGGGAGCCCTGAGTGCCGAACACCGGCTGCTGCTCTCGATCGTCGACGCTCTGGCCACGACGCTCTATCGGCCAGAGTCCCTAACCGAGTGGTCGAGCAAGCTCGTGCCGAGCGGCCCATTCCACGAGGAAGTGCGGACGGTGACGGGACGCTTCATGCGTCTCCTGGGCGATGACGCTGCCCTGAGCGTTCCCGAGCTCAAACCCTGGCATGCTCCGCTCTACCTGTTCGAGCCCGGGAACAACGTGATCCGCTACCCGGATTTGCAGGACCTGCGTCACGAAGTCATGGGGCTGCTCGGAGAGCTGCTCCCGCTGGATGCTACGGTCGCACAAGCTGCCATGGAAACCGGCATGCCGCTCCTCCTGGCCCACGAGCTCTTCCACGCCTGGCGCCACACCGTGGGCAGGCTGTCCGAGGACGCCTGGCACGAGGAGTTCGTCGCCAATCGCCTGGCCATGGGCTACGCGCTTCGCTTCGAACCGGCGGCAGCGCAGGCAACGATCGCGATGAGCCAGGTCATTCTCGATGTGACCGGCGAAGAACCGGGAGAAGCAGCTCTGCTCGAGCGGGCTCGCGAACAAGGCGAGGCGGCCGACTACGAGCTGTCCTTTCGCGGAGCTGCACGCGTGCACGCGCGTATGCTCCTCGAGGCCGCGCGCGAGTGCGACTTCGAGGCTGACCGGGCACGCTGGCTCGGGAAAGTGGGCCCAGAGCTCAGGGCCCACTTCCTCGCCGCCGAGTGACGCTCAGCTGAGCGCCTCAGTCGCTTCTCGCAGGTATTGAACCAAGCCCTTGAGATCCAGCGGCTTGGGGAAGATCGCGTCGACCGCATTGCAGGACGGGATCGACGAGGACTTCGTCCCGCTCATCAGAATGACCTTCTTGATGAAGGGGAAACGCGCCCGCCACTCGGGAATGAGGGAGGTCGACGGCGGATGCTTCTCACCGAGCCAGAAGTCGCACAGTAGGAATGTCGGCTTGTGTGCGTCCATCATGGCGATGGCCTCGTCCGGCGTTTGAGCACCAAAGACGGCCGTCAGGTAGAGACCCATGTAGCGCTCGAGGGCGCGGAGCACTTCCTCACGGTCATCGACGATGAGCAGCGACTGCGCCATTTTCTCTGGAGCGTTCATCGGGGTTCGGAGCGACTCGAGCGTCGAAGCTCGCTTAGACATTCGGAGCTTACGTGAGGACACCAGGCGGCGCTATGGATGCGGGCGGCGGGGCTCGAGGCGGTTGCACCGTCGGTGGGCCAATCCGCCGCGCGCTTCGGATTGCAGGATTGAACGGCAATGGACGCGGGCCCGTTACGCCCTTGAAATCTTGCAGGCCAACGCCCACGACCGGTGCTGGTTCGCGCGTCTCGGGGAGAGCCACACCCACGCGCGCAGCGCGGTGGGAGACTTCCGGGAATCGGTTCGAAAGCCCGGGAACACTGCGCAGAGGGCTCTCGGGAGCCGTCCCCCGTGGCCGGCGGCCAGGAAATCCGCTAGAAATGAGCAAGATGGTCTTGCCCGATTTCGCGGCGCACGCAGGGCTGGAAGAGCGAAAGCCCTGGCGCTCGTACAAGGAACGCATCGCCGGCTTGGCAGGACGGATCGTCGAAGCGCAGGCCCCGATCCGTGTCCTGGATGGCGTCAAGTGGGGCCCAGCCATCTACGAGGCCTTCAGGAAGTCCGGCCACAAGACGCTGCCCAAGATCGAGTATCCGCTGAGCTCGTTCAGCTACGACCCGGCCAAGAAGAAGGCCGAGCTGAAGACGATCGAGGAGGACATCCGCCATGAGCTCGGCGACGACGATCCGATCGTCAACATCATGTGCGCTACGGCCCGTGAGTATCGTCTCGTCGTCGAGATGCTGGAGGCGCGGGGTACGCGGCGCTTCTACGAGCTGTCCCGTCAGCTGTACGGGTCGGCGATGGACCACTTTGCCGACGGCGGGACGACGGTCAAGGACGTCGCGCACGACCTGTACGCGATCCTCACCCAGACGGACGACTCGCTGCTCGGACCGAAGCAGGCACGCGATATCACGGCCGAGAGTGCGGTGGAGATCCTGAACAAGCGCCTGTCCGAGGTGTTCGGCGACGGGCGGGTCCGCGTCATTCTGGACGACGGCATCGTGGCCGACGCAGCGGCGGGCAGCGACTACGTGAAGATTCGTGCCGGAGCCAGCTTCAGCAAGGACGACTTGCGCATCCTCGAAGTCCACGAAGGCTGGGCTCACCTCGGCACCAACCTGAATGGTCAGCGCCAGCCGGTCGCGCGCTGGCTGGCCAAAGGACCGCCGCGTACGGCGGCCACACAGGAAGGGTTGGCGGCCTTGCTCGAGGTCCTGACTCTGACCAGTCACCCGGCCCGGGCGCATCGCCTGAACAACCGGGTGCTGGCCGTGGAGAAGGCCGAGGCAGGGGCCAGTTTCTACGATGTATTCGAGTGGTTCCGCACCGAGGGCTACGCCGAGGAGGAGTGCTTCTGGAACACGGCGCGCGTCTTCCGTGGCGGAGTCATCGATGGTGGGGCACCCTTCACCAAGGACATCGTCTACATGAAGGGCATCGTCGCCAACTACAACTTCCTGCATGCGGCCATCGCTCAAGGCCGGCCCGAGCTCATCCGTTGGCTCTTCGTGGGCAAGGTCGCTCTCGAGGACATCCCCATCCTGGAGGCTTGCGCCCACGAAGGTGTGGTCAGACCACCGCTCTACGTGCCCGACATCTTCGAAGACTTGCGCGGCCTGGCCATTTGGCTCGCGATCAGCACGTTCTGGAGCAAGCTCAATTCACGCGCGGTGTTCAAACACTTCGCCAAAGTCTTCGAGGGTTAGGTGGCCGCAGACATGAAAGCCCTCGAATTCGAGATTCAGCGCCAGCCCACTGACTTCGTGTGCGGGCCGACGTGCTTGCATGCCGTCTATCAATACTTCGGGCGCGAGGTTTCGCTGGAGACGGTCATCGCCGAGGTGCACGAAATCCCCGGCGGGGGCACCTTGGCGGTCCATCTCGGCAGCCACGCGCTCGATCGCGGGTTCTCGGCCACGCTCTACACCCACAACCTGCACGTCTTCGACCCGACCTGGTTTCGCCCAGGCATCGACTTGCCGGCAAAGCTCCGCGCTCAAGCGGAGGTCAAACAAGACTTGAAGCTGCGCCTCGCCACCGAAGCGTATCTCCGCTTCCTCGACAAAGGCGGCACGATCAAGCAGAGCGGTTTCACACTCGATCTGCTGCGCAGCCACATCGACCGGGGTATCCCCCTGGTGGCGGGGCTTTCGGCAACTTACCTCTACGAATCGGCGCGCGAGACGGACGACGGGCAGTACGACGACGTCGCAGGGCTGCCCACCGGCCATTTCGTGGTGATCCGCGGCTACGACGGCGATCAGGAGCACGTCTTGGTGGCCGACCCGTACGGTGACCACCCGTCGGGCCAGCACTACTCCGTGCACATCGAGCGGCTCTTGGCCGCGCTCTTGCTCGGCGTTTTGACCTACGATGCGAACTTACTGGTGCTCGAACCGAGCCCGGCTGCCTGACTCGACAACCTGCTTCCGCTTCCAATGGATCAGCTCATCGTCGTCGAGAATCGCAAGACCTTTCCGCTGGACGTCCCGGGCGCTCAAATCGTCACCGCCCGTGAGTACCTGACCAGCAAGCGCTTCGTCGACATGCGTCGCGCCAAGGTCTTCAACCTGTGTCGCGATCATGGCTACCAGGCGCTCGGTTACTACGTGTCGCTCTTGGCGGCGGCGCGTGGGCATCGGCCGTTGCCATCCTTGGGGACGATCCAGAACCTCCGGCACGTGGCGGTGATCCGCACCACCTCGGAGGAATTGGAGGCCTTGATTGAGCGCAGCCTGTCGCGCGTTGGATCGGACACCTACGAGCTCAGCATGTATTTCGGCCAAAACGTGGCGGCCAAGTACGACCGTCTGTGCCAGACGCTCTTCTCGCTGTTTCCGGCGCCTCTGCTCAAGGCGACCTTTCGCCGGGTACCGAAGGAAGGTTGGCGATTGACCGACCTGAGCCTGCTCTCGATGGCCGACGTGCCGGAGGCGCACCACTACTTCTTGATCGACCGCACGCGGCATTATTTCGACAAGCCGCGGCCCAAGGATCCGGAGATGCTCCGCTACGATCTGGCGATCCTCACCAATCCCGAGGAGAGCGATGCGCCGTCCAACGAGCGCGCGATCGAGAAGTTCGTGCGCGCGGCGCGGCAGATCGGCATCCGCGCCTTCGTGATCGGCAAGGAGGACTATGCCCGGGTCGCGGAATACGACGCTCTCTTCATCCGCGAGACGACAGGCGTCAACCACCACACCTTTCGCTTCGCGAATCGGGCAGCCCGCGAAGGCCTGGTGGTCATCGACGACCCGGAGTCGATCCTGCGTTGCTGCAACAAGGTCTACCAGGCGGAGCTCTTCGACAAGAATGGCATCCCGGCACCGCGCACCATGGTCGTTCACGGAGGCAACCGTCGTGAAGTCGAGGCCACGCTGGGTTTGCCCTGTGTGCTGAAGCGGCCGGACAGCTCGTTTTCACAGGGTGTGGTGAAAGCATCGACGCCTGCCGAGCTGAAGGACTACCTGGAGCGCTTCCTGGAGAACTCGGAGCTCGTAGTGGCGCAGGCCTACGTGAAGTCCGACTTCGACTGGCGGGTGGGCGTCCTGGATGGTCGAGCACTCTACGTGTGCCGGTACTACATGGCCCGGGGCCATTGGCAGATTCAGAAGACCACGGAGAACGGCAAGCGCAGCTTCGGTCGACACGAGACCATGGCCGTCGAAGACGCACCCCAAGCCGTCGTGGGTTTGGCCGTGCGCGCCGCGAACCTGATTGGTCACGGCCTGTACGGGGTCGATTTGAAGGAAGTGGACGGCCGCCTCTTGGTCATGGAGGTGAACGACAATCCGTCGATCGAAGCCGGGGTGGAGGACACCGTGCTGAAAGACGAGCTCTATCGGCGCATCATGCGTGTCTTCTACGAGCGGCTGGAGCAGAAAGGCCGTCACCAAACGCTCGGGAGCGTTCGTTGAACGACTATCCCTATCCGGCCTTTTCCGGCTACGGCCTCGAGCTCGAGTACATGATCGTCGACGTGTCGACGCTGAACGTGCTGCCGATCGCCGATCGGATCCTCGCTTCGCAGGGTACGGCCGACGACATGGACGTCGTGCGTGAGCAAGCGGCGTGGTCGAACGAGCTTGCCTTGCACGTCATCGAGCTGAAGACGCTCGGACCCAGCCGCGACTTTGCGGAAGCCGAGCGCATCTTTCGGGGCGAGGTTCGCGCGCTCTCCGCGCTGCTCGAGGCCGAAGGGGCTCGCCTCATGCCGACCGGTGCACATCCCTGGATGGACCCGGCGCGAGAAACGCGTCTCTGGCCGCACCAGAACGACGTCATTTATCAGGCGTTCGATCGCATTTTCGATTGCCGTGGTCACGGCTGGTCGAATCTGCAGAGCATGCACATCAACTTCCCTTTCCAAACCGAAGACGATTTCGTCCGCGTTCACGCGGCCTGCCGTTTCGTTTTGCCGCTCCTGCCCGGCCTAGCCGCCAGCACGCCCTTCCTCGATGGCAAGCAGGCAGCCGCCAAGGACGCACGCTTGCTCGCCTACGAGGGCAACTGTCGGCGGGTGCCGGAGGTCACAGGGGACGTCGTCCCAGAAATCATCGAGAGCTCCGGGGCCTACGAAAAGCTGCTGGCTCGTATCTACGCCGCGCTCGCTCCGCACGACCCCGCCGAGATCCTGCGGGAGGAATGGGTCAACGCGCGCGGAGCCATTGCTCGCTTCGAGCGCGGGGCCGTCGAGATCCGCGTCCTGGACACGCAGGAATGCCCCGAGCAGGACATGGCCATTGCCGTCCTGGTCACGTCCTTGGTGCAAGCGCTCGCGAGTGGAGAGTTTTTGCCTGTGGACGAGCTGGTGCGCTTCCCATCCGCGCCGCTCGTCGCGCAGTATCGCCGCACGCGCACGGAGGCATCCGTGGCCGAGCTTGTCGACGACGCGTATCGAGCGGCCTTCCGCTCGTCTTCGAGCACGGTCGGTGGGCTCTGGCGCGAGCTGGTCGAGCGCCTGATTGCCAGCAGCTCGCCCGTCCGCGCCCGGCTCGAGCTCGTCACGACAGAGGGAACCTTGGCAGAGCGTCTACTGCGCAGCGCGGGTCCTTCGCCCTCGCACGAAGCCCTCCGGTTGCTCTACGGCGACGTGTGCTCTTGCCTGCTCACCGGAGAGGCGTTTTGTCCCTGATCCTCAGCTGTGAGCACGCATCGGGTCACGTGCCGACCCGCTACGCGCACGCCCTCGCCAGCCGAGCGGCGCAGACTGCACTGAAGACGCACCGTGGACTGGACCTCGGGGCGGTGGCGCTCGCGCGGGAGCTGTCGAAGCGGCTTGGCGTACCGGTGCTGGAGGGCCGCCTGACGCGCCTACTCATCGACCTCAATCGATCCGCGGGCCACGAGAACCTGCTGTCGGAGTGGAGCCGACACCTGGACTCGGGTGACATCCAAGCGCTGCAGGCGATTCACGCTGCCCACTGGAACGAGGCCCAGGCCCGGGTCGAACGGACCAAGGGCCCGGTCGTCCATTGGGCCATCCACACGTTCACTCCCGTCTTGCACGGTAGCCCGCGCAACTTCGACGTCGGTTTACTCTACGACCCGAAACGGCCGAGGGAGGTCGCGGAGGCTTCCCGCCTGCGGGCCGCACTCCTAGTTCGGGGCATATCGGTGCGTCGGAATGCCCCGTATCGCGGCGTGGCCAACTGCCTTCCGACCGCGTTTCGCCGCAGATTTCCCGCCGCCCGCTACGCCGGCCTCGAGCTCGAAGTGAACCAACAGCTCCTCTGGCACCAGCCCGACCGGACGAAGCGACGCCAGCTGCTCGAGGCCCTCTACGAAGTACTGGCCAAGAACCTCAGCACCTGATCGCGCGGTCCGTCGTCCGCTCGCGACGTGTCGCAGCGCAGGAAACGAGGGAGCTCAGCGTCCGCGATCGGCTCGTAGGCGTCACGAAACGCAGCGAGCGTAGCCAGTCGGCCATCGCTCCTGCTCGCACTCTCCGCGCGCCGGCGTAAGCGCGCCTCCGTCACCGCTTCGTCGGCGCGACACTCGACGAACGTCACCCGACAGCCCATTTGCTCGCCCAGCTCGACGAAGCCCTGCCGCATTTGGCTGGTGCGAAAGCTCGCGTCCACCACCACGGCCCGCCCGCTCAGAAGGACGATGCGGGTGAGCTCACGCAGTCGCGCGTAGGTTCGCTCTGTTTCTTCGGCCGTGTACGCCGCGGCGAAAGGTGCCGACATCAGGGACATCGACGGTTCGACCCCGTGCAAGCGCTTACGGGTACCGTCCGAATCGAGGTGCGGACAGTGGAGCTCGGTCGCAATGGCCTGAGCGAGAGTGCTCTTGCCGGAGGCGATCAGTCCGCCGATGCAGATCAGCTGCCGCTCCGGTTTTTCGGCCAAGCTCGCCAAAGCTTGCAGCAGGAATGCCCGCGCCTCATGGTGAACTGCCTCCGCCGCCCGAGTACGACCGAGCTGGCTTTCCCTGAACGCAGCCACTTTGCCGCGAACCGTGGCGCGGTACGACTCGTAGAAGTCGGTCAAGGCGTAGGCCTCGTAGTCGCCGCTCTGCATCGCCACTTCGGCCAGAAAGTCCTCGGCCAGGTCCGCACGCCCACAGTGCCGGAGGTCCATGCTCAAAAACGCAGTGTCGAGCGCGGTATCCGCGAAGCGAAAGCGGTCGTTGAACTCGATACAATCCACCACGAGGACATCGTCGCCCTCGAAGTACACGTGTTCCAAGCGAAGGTCGCCGTGCCCATCCCGCACGTGCCCCCCTTGCACCCGCGCCTCGAACAGCGCCGCCCGCTGTCGCAAGAAGTCGAGCTGGGCGGCCTGGAGCGTCTGCCACTCGCCCGGCAACAGGACCTCGTGCGCGAGCGGCTCCAGCTCGTCGAAGTTCTCGCGCACGTTCCTGGCTACTGCTTCGGCAGTGCCGAAGGCCGCAACGGCCGAATCGCGGGTCAGGCTGGCGTGAAAATCGACCAGGCGTCTGGCCACGCGGCGAATGTGCGCGGTGTCCAGCTGGCCACGAGCCAGTAGCACGTCGGCCCGCTGGTCTTCGCCGAGGCGACGCATCAAAACGGCGTGATCGACCAACTCCAGATCTCCTGCCCCGGCTGTCGGCGCGTCATCCTGGCCGAGCACGTAACCTGCAGGGCCCAGGTAGAGTGGCAAGACCGAGCGGTAGACGTTCGGGGCCAAGCGGCGATTGAGCTCGACCTCGCGCTGACACAAGGTCTGCCGTTTCTCGCGACTCGAGAAATCGAGAAAGCCGAGGTCGACCGGCTTCTTGAACTTCAGCGCCTGATCCCCAAAAAGCACGACCCAAGAGCCGTGCGTCTCGACGACTGTCCCGAGTCCGCGAAGCCATTCTAGGAACTCGGGGCGCTTGGAATGCTCCACCCTACCCACGCGACGTCCATGTTCCCACGACCTGCGCCCGCCGTCCCGCGCCAAAGCCGAAATTCCCTGCGCAGTGCCGCGGGCGCCGCCGCGCGGGCCCGTGCCGCCGCCCGCTGTTAAGCTGCCCGCATGGCCGCCACTGACGATGATTTCTACCAGCAGGTCAGACGCAAGATTCACGCCCTGGTCGACACCAAGGGATCCGCGGTCAAACACGCCGAGTTCCTCCTCGCGGGCCCCGACCTGCTCCACCTGATGTGCAAGCTGGCCCTCGACGCCCGCGTGCCCGCCGCCAGCAAAGCCCTACTCGCCACGGCCATCGCCTATTTCGTCAGCCCCGTCGATCTGATCCCGGAAGCGCTCGTCGGCCCAACGGGATACCTGGACGACATCGCACTGGCGGCGGTCGTCCTGAGCCGCCTGATCGGAGCCGATGGTGGCGCCCTCGCCAAGGAGCATTGGGCGGGCGCCGGCGACGTGCTCGACCTCATTACGCGGATCTTGAACGTCGCCGACAGGATGGTGGGGGCGCAGGCCTGGGCAAAGCTCCGGCAGATGGTCGGGAGCTGACTCAGCCCTGCACGCCGGGCGACGAATCCGTCAGGTAGCCGCCGACTTCCTCGCGTTTGGCCTGCGCGGCATCGAGCAATGCCAGCGCGTGAGCGATGCGCTTGGGCGAGAAGCGCTCGGGATGCGCCAGTCTGACCTTGTCCCATTTGAGGCGGAGCGTGTGCTGCAATTCACGCAGCTCCCTGATGGCGCGGCGTCGCGCGGCTCGGTCTGCAGACGGTGGCCAGGCCGTGTCGATGGCGAGTGCCACGACGGCGAGCGTCCCGGCGCCGAGCGGCAACGCGGGCGAAGACCCTGGCAGATAGGGCGCCGCACTGGCCACGGTGATGCCAACGAAAGCGCCAGCGCGCAGGATCCAGAAGCGGGCCAGATCGCCGCGCTCCCGCCATATGGCTGCGCGACACCAAGTCTCGAGCGCGGCGATTTGTCGATCGACCGCGTCATCGGCAGAAAACGCGGCGTCGTCAGCCAAGGACGCGTAGCGCTCAGCCAAGATGTCGAGATTGGCTGCTGCCGAGGAGGAGGAGCCGCCGCGACCGGGTTCGGTCACCGGTGGCGGCAAGACCGAGCCGGGAGCTGCGGACGAGGTCGCAGCTGCCACCGCGCCTGCCATCGCCCGGGCACCCGGCGAGGAAGCCTGCGCGGGACGGACCGAGCCAGGGCTCGCGCTGAGCGAAGGCTTGCGCTTGTCGGCAAGCGTCCCCTTGGCTTCGACGCCCGCTCCTCGCTCCGCACTTTCTGCCACCCATTCTCCCTACCCGCAGGCCCCCAGGCCCGCAAGCGCGGCGCACGCCGCGTGCTGCCCGGGCGGCAATTCGGCGTTCATGAGAGCCTCGGTAGTGCGCGCGCTCGGGCCGCGAGTCAGGGCGATGCTCCCGGCCATTTTGCCCTCCACGGAATCGCCGAGGCAAAAGTCAGACGTCGCGAGCCAAGTGGAAAAGCTGAAACGTCGCAACCGCGACCGCTTCGGTGCGGGGCGAATCGGCGACGATGGCGCGAAGCTCGGCGAAGTAGCGGCGCTGGAGCTCGCCCAGCCGTTCGAGGTCCTTCTTGCTGATACCGAACGCATTGAAAGCGTAGCGTCCGCTCCCGGACACCAACACGCGTTCGGCCCCTTCATGCATCCAGAAGGCGGCCAACCGACGCGTCGCCTCTGGGTCGGGACGCGTGTCGACGGCGAGGGATCCGGTGCCCTGATACCGAACCCCGTCGAACGTCAGACGTCCCATCTGTACGAGAAGCTCGAGACACTGCGCCTCCTCGCGCAGACCAATGTTCAGGCGAGAGGCGAACCAACCGACCTCGTGGACTGGCAGCTCCCGGTAGGACGGCAGCTCCACCATGTGCACGATCGCATGGGACCAAGGCTTTTCCTGGGCCGATCGCCGCGCCGCCTGGAGCCTTTCGTAGTGCGGAGCGATCGCCGGTAGCGCCGCAGGATTTACGAGCAATGCCACGAGGTCGAGCGCCGACAGCGTCGTCACGTCCACGAAGCGTAAGAACTCGGGCAACGGGATTTCCGTCTTACCCGACAGCCAGCGACTCACGACGTAGCGGCTCTGGTCGAGTACCTGCGACAGCTCCTTGAGCGATCGCCCCTTGTTCAGGCTCGTGGCGTAAGCGGCAAGATGCGACGCGCTGGACAGCTCCGCGGGAACGTCCCCGCGCCCGAAGTCCACCAGCCAAGACCGCGGATCACGCCCAACCTTGACCAAGAGGTCGAGAAGAACGGTCGCCGAAGGGACGTCGCGCCCGCTCTCCCAGGAGAACACGACGTTGCTCCGATAGCCGAGCGCTCGACTGAGCGCCTTCTGCGTCCGCGCGCCACGCAGCTCACGCACCAGCTCGGCTGCTGCCGTCTGCCAATCGATGGCGCTTCCCGTGTTGCTCCCAGCCAACCCTTGGTCCCCGCTCGCGGCCCCAAAGTCATGGCACAATGCACACGGAGGGGCAATCGGCAACGCATTTGGTGCAATCGGGGCATGGTTAGTGGTTCGGCTGGGTGCAAGACTGAGACTAGGAGCAGTCCCAGTTTGGCTCGTTGGCGCAAGCTTCTTCCCCCCCCATCCCCCCCGGCCCCTGTTGGCGCTCGGTCCGGTGTGGCGCGCCCTCTGGCCGGGCTGGGGCTGCTCTGCCTTGCCTGTGCCACGGGACAGATCGGTGGCGAGATCGACCTGAGCGACCCCGCAGCCGAGTCGTTCGCCTCCTGCACGGTGACTGCAGAAGTCCCCATGGACGTGGACGACCCCTCGCTCGACTTCGATGCCGAGTCGCTTCTGCAGGAGCTCGAGTCCCTCGTGAGTCACGAACCCTTGGCCTGGGGCTCCGGACTATCGGAAACGCTGGTCCTCACCCCAGCGCCCGGCACGACCACCATCGACGTCGAGATCGCGCCCATCGACGGCTCCTTGCGCCGCCTCGAGCGGGAGGTCCCCACAGCGACCGAACCCGCCGGCGGCAGCGATGCTGGTGGCCCGGCCACGGACAACGCAGCGCCCAACTGCGGCCCGCTCGTGGCCTTCGACGCAGACGTCACGCTCACCGCTGAAAATGGCGCCTTCTCCGACACCTTTCGGGCCGCGTTCGTCATCTGGTCGCCCGAGCTCGTGACGGCAGCCTTCGAAGTCACGCCCGGTAAGCTCCAAGGGAGCTTCGATCTCGGGATCGCCAGCGGTCCGGCCAATGGCCAGGGGCGCTTCGAGCTCGCGTGGGCGGATGGTCGCCTGAGCGGGACGCTGTCGGGTTCCGCGGAAGATGGCAACTCCGCGAGCTATGCCCAGCTCGCTCGTTTTCCGGCCGAGGGCTGCGTCCAGGGCCATGACTTGCCGTCGACGTCGACTCTGGCCGTCCGAGCCGAAGAGACCATCTCGGCGCTCGATGAATTTTCGCTCGAGTGGCCCGAAGGGACGAGCACGGTTCTCGCGCTGTCGCCCGATTTCGGCGCCAGCTGCCTGACCTCCATCGAGCCGACGACGGTGCTTCTGCCGTTCCGTGCGTCAGCCGTCAGCAGCGATGGCGGGGTCGACGGCGATTGGGACCTCGCGGCCAACGTGGGCTTCGATGCCGATGG
>Ga0164308_10000125_pt1 | contig 38507 bp, 34 predicted proteins | sample Whisoiple_246_MG_FD_109983 | JGI IMG/M metagenome (GOLD analysis project Ga0164308, IMG submission 109983) | Soil microbial communities amended with fresh organic matter from upstate New York, USA - Whitman soil sample_246_MG | ecosystem: Environmental > Terrestrial > Soil > Unclassified >... | reverse complement strand
CGCCAGGTGCGGAGGGGACCGAATATTGCGCTCCGGCGACGAACGGACGGGGGCGGACGGGGGAGTGGCCGAGCCGAGACATTGGCGGTAAACTCGGAAGTACTCCGCGGCGAAGGGCGCCGCGAGATGGAGGCCGTCATGAACCGATGGGTAATCGTGATTGCGGTGGCTGCATCGTCATCGAGCTTTGGCTGTCAAGACGACGTGCGCTGCGAGCGTGAGCGAATGGACCTGAACAAGGCCTGGTCCGAGCTTCGCACGGCAGCTACGCGCCACAAATTGGAGGGCGCGGACGTGTCGACTTGGTCGGCGATCGAGAACAAGGCCGAGCTGCTCGAGAGTTCCTTTCAGACTCGGCAGGTAACCTGGAACAGCGCGAAAAAGGCGAGCGACGAAATCGCCTCGAAGCTACCAGCCCTCGAGTCGAGCGAAGGGGTCAAGCTGGCCAGCTTCAAGAACTCGGCGGAGACCGCGATCAAGCAACAGAGCAGCTTCGAGAAAGAGTGCCGCTGAGCAAAAGTGTTCGGCGCTAAGATGCGCCAATGAACGACGATCTGAAGCTCCCATCGGTATTTTCGCCCGGCAAGGTGGCATTGGTGACGGGCGCTGCCAGCGGCATTGGTCTAGCCGCGGCGCGGCGCTTCGCCGAGCTAGGCATGACGTTGGTGATGGTCGATCAGGCAGGACCCGCTTTCGAACGCGCTGCGGCCGAGGTCGCCGACCTCGCCGCGAATGACGTGTTGGCGGCAGCGACCGACGTCTCGCAGCTCGAGCAGGTTCAGCGCCTGCGTGCTGAAGTGGAGCTGCGCTTCGGCGCGGTCTCGGTGTTGATGAACAATGCCGGTGTGGGGAATAACCCGGGGTTGCCTTGGGAGAATGGCGAAGCCTGGCAGAAGCTCGTCGACGTCAATCTTTGGGGGGTGGTGCACGGGGTGCAGGCGTTTCTGCCCGCTATGCTCGCGTCCGAGCATCCCGGACTCGTGATCAACACCGGTTCCAAGCAAGGCATCACGAGCCCCCCGGGGAACTACGCCTACAACCTGTCCAAGGCCGCGCTTCGCAACTATACCGAGTCGCTGGCGCACGCGCTGCGCGGCGCGTGCGGGACGCGCATCTCGGCGCACTTGCTGATTCCGGGCTTCACGCATACCGGTATGACCGGCGCCGGCGAGAAGCCGCCCGCCGCTTGGACGGCGGAGCAAGTGGTCGAATTCATGCTCGCGCGCGTCAGCGCGGGTGATTTCTACGTGTTGTGCCCGGACAACGCAGTCGACCGCGCGACCGACGAGCGACGCATGCGTTGGGCCATGGACGACATCATCCTCAATCGTCCCGCGCTCTCGCGCTGGCATCCAGACTTCGAGGCAGAGTTTGCGCGCTTCATGAGCATGCCCTGAAACCGTTGCATTGACCGGCTCGCGGGCGCCGAGTAGCTCTGTGCACAGACGATGAAATCGCCCCCGAAGCCCGCGCGCCCGTTCTTGGAACGCCTGGGCGGGCGCTTTCTCGAATCGGGCAAGTTCGCGCCCGAGCAAGCGAATGATCCAATCCACGTGCTCAATCCAGTGGAGCGCGCAGGTTTGTTGCGGGTCACCCGTGGTGCGGTGCTGCGCGCGGCCGTTGCCGGCGCGGTCAACGCCGCAGTGACCGGCTTTGGTGCGCTGTTTGCAGCCCAGCTACTCGGGCACCAACCGGAACATGCCACGCTGCTGCAACACGTCTCCTATTGGGGCCTATTTGGAGTATTGGCGTTGATCGCCGCGGTGCTCGAGATTGCCTACCTTTACTGGGACGGTTTGCGCGCCGTTCGCGCGCTCTCGCTCGTCGCTGGCCTAGAGCTCGATTCTATGGAGAATTTGGACGTGCGTTACGCGTTGGCGCGCGCCGCCTTGGAACTTCCCAACCCTCCCGATGCGACGTTCGGCGTGAACCCGCACCGCGAAGCCAGCAAGTTCACCTTGGCGACCGCCTCGCTGGTTTACAAACTCAAAATCTCCGTGTCGAACTTCGTATTCAAGGCGATCGTGGAGCGCGCCATTGGTCGTTTGGCGACGCGGTCGGTGCTGGCGTTCACGGCCATTCCAATCAACGCGATTTGGAATGCCCTGGTGTGTTGGTTCGTGCTGCGCGAGGCGCGCATTCGAGTGATGGGCCCGTCCGCGGCCAGCGAGATGCTCGACGTCATCTTCGCGGACGAGCGGGGGCCGTCGCCCGCGCTTCTGACCACGATCCACTGCGCTATGGGCGCCGCGGTGGTGCGTACCAGTGAGCTGCACCCGAATCACATCTCGCTGATGCGTGAATTGCGTCAGCGCTTCGGTGAGCCCGCCGCGGGCGTCGAGGTCGACGACACGCGCTTGTTCTTGCACTCGCTGGCCGCTCTCACCCACGCCGAGCGCTGCACCGCACTGCGCGTGCTGACGGTGGCGGCCATCCTCGACGGTCGCTTGGTCAAGCGTGAGCGGCGCTTGCTGTTGGAAGCCTATCAAGCCGCTTCGCTCCCGCCCGCGCTCGATCAGGTGGAGCTGCTGCGCAAGGCTTTCGTGAGTGGCGATCCGATTCTGGGTCCCGAACTGCTGGCCTCCGCTCGCTAAGAGTCGCCCCCTTCCTCGGTACTGGGCGTGGGCTCGAGGCGCGCGCCGTCGACGCCTGCCTCGAGCTGCTTTCGTTGCTGGGCTTCCCTAGCGCGTTCGGCCTTGGTGCGCCCGTGCAGCCGGCGATTGGTTTCGGCTTGCTTGACGCGCGCGGCTTTGGCCTTCTGCTTTCGGAACTTGTTCAGATTGACGACGTTGCTCATCACGCAGCCAGCCTCACCGGATTGGATTGGCTGCCGCGACCCAAGCGACGAAACGTCCCCGGTGCCACGCCGTGCCAGCGCTTGAACGCGCGGCTGAAAGCGAACTCAGAGGTGTAGCCGATGCGCGCAGCGAGCTCCGCCAACGAGTCATCCGTGTTTGCGAGCAGGCTTGCCGCGAGGGCGAGTCGGAGCTCGGTCAGGAAGCGCCGCGGGCTGCGGCCGCTCACCGCAGCAAAGCGTCGCGCGAATGCCGCGCGCGAGAGACCCACGGCTCGGGCCAAACATTGAACGGTCCACGGTCTTTCCGGCGCAGCCTGCAACATGTTCAAGGCCCGCGCGATGCGCTGATCCAGCGCCGGACCAGGCGCAGCTCGGCGCAACAAGACAGCACCCGCTTCCAGGCGTTGGGGCCGTGACTGCGAACTCAGAATCGCGCATGCCCCGCGCACGACCAAGAGCACGGTGTCCGCATCGGACAAGACCAGCTCGGCGCCTTCTGCCAAGTGATGAACGTTGGACGACACTCCGCTGCGCGGACTCGGGCGTTTCATGAAAGCAAGCGTGCGCCTGCGCAGCTCGAGCGTCCAGTCCGGAGAGCGCACCGGCTAGAAGTTCGAGCGCTTCGGCTATGGCAAAGACGGCGAGCTTAGAGCAGCTATGGGCAATGGTCGAAGTAAACAGCGCGAGCCCCGCTCTGGCTGCGAAGGGCGCGCGAGCCCGGATCGAGCAGCGCTTGTACGAAGCGCGCACGGTGCTGGTGTTCGGCGAAGTGGATATGGCGCTCGCCGAGCGCGTCAGTTCGGAGCTGTTGGCGCTCGCTAGCGAGAGTGATCGACCGATCCGGCTGCTGCTCAATTCTCCGGGCGGTCACGTCGAATCGGGCGACACCATCTACGACGTGCTGCGCTTCATCGAACCCGAGGTGACGATTTTGGGCACCGGTTGGGTCGCTAGCGCAGGTGCCTTGATCTTCTGCGCTGTGCCGCGTGAGCGACGCTTGTCGCTGCCCAACACACGCTTCATGCTGCATCAGCCGTCGGGTGGCGCGGGCGGACCGGCTTCCGATATCGAGATCGAAGCGCTGCAGATCCTGGCCGTGCGCGCGCGTCTGAACCGCATCTTCTCGGAAGCTAGCGGTCAATCGTTGGACAAGGTTGCGCGCGACACCGAACGCAATCATTGGCTGAGTGCGCAAGAAGCGGTCGCCTACGGGCTGGTCGGAGACATCATCGACAGCGCGAGCGCGCTCGCTGTCGAGCGCGGCGCGGGTACTAGTCAGCGGCCAAGTAGCGCAGTACCAAATCCGTGATCTCGTCGACCAGTGTTTCGGAGTCCAAGCCTGCGGGGCGTTCGACCACGCAAGCCAGCATACTTGCGCGCACGGCCTGAAACACCACGAACGCGGCCGCGTCCAAGTTCGTGCGCCGGATGCGCAGATTGGCCAGAGTCAAGAAGCTGCGGACTGCGGCGATGATGCGCAAATCGAAGGCCTGCACGCGTTCGGCTGGTGTGACGCTCAGCCCTTGCACCACCAGCAAGCGGTGCAGCGCTGGCGCGGCGCCGTGCAGCTCGAGCAGCCCTTCGATCACCGCCCGCGCGACTTCGCGCTCGCTGCCGTACGCGCCGCGCGTCAAAACGCGCGTCATCATTTCCGTAGCCCGATCGAACTCGCGATCTTGGAGCGCATCCAAAATCGCTTCACGGTTCGCGAAGTATTGATACAGCGTTCCCACGCTCACGCCGGCCACTTCGGCGATACGTGAGGTGGTCAAAGCGTCCACTCCTTCTTGTTCCAAAATCCGAACGGTGGCCTCCAAAATGGCGGCCACGGTCACCTTGGAGCGCTGCTGTTTCGGCCCTTTTCGTGCGGCGTTGCTCTCGTGTCGCTTGCTCATGAGTAAACCTGAAACGGAAGCGAATGGCGGGCGCGCCCCCGGCACTCCATGATCGATTGGAACCAGCGCATCAGCGCTCGCGAAGTTAACACGGGGAAGCCATCATGCAGCTACGATTCATCGACGATCGACGCACTCTGTTTTGGTCCATGATCTTGTTTCCAGCGTTGCCTGCGCTGTCGTATGCCAGACCCGAGATTGCGCCGTGGCTGCTGCCGCCCGCGCTCTATTTGGCGTATTGCGCCGGAGTGCTCGCGCACTATCACAATCACACCAAGGTCTTTCGCAACAAGCGTCTGAACGCGCTCTACTCGGCTTGGTTGTCGTTCTTTTACGGCTTCCCGCTGTTTGCGTGGATTCCGACTCACAATCAGAATCACCATCGCTATCTCGACGGCCCGGGCGATGCGACCCGCACCTCGCTGCTGGCGGCCAAGGATTCTCTGTGGGCGGTGCTCGCTTACCCGACGCGCTCTGCGGTTGCGCAAGCGCCGGCAATCTTGCGCTACGCCCGCGATGCTCGCGCGCGTCATCCGGCGCGCTTTCGGCAGATCGTCTTGGAGACCGGCACGGTCGTGGTGGGCCACGTTGGGGCTGCCACGCTGGCGCTCGCGCTCTATGGTTTGACACGGGGCGCTCTGCTCTATGCCTGTGCGCTGGGGATCCCGGCGCTGTCCGCGTCGTGGTCCATGATGTTTACGAACTACTTGCAGCACGTGGGCTGCGACCACACTTCGGCCGACGACCACTCACGCAACTTCGTCAGCCGTTGGATGAACTGGCTGGTGTTCGAGGCTGGCTACCACACCGTGCATCACGAGCACGCGGGCAGTCACTGGAGCGCCTACCCCGCGCTGCACGCGGCGCGCTCGGCGCGTATCGCGCCACACCTGAACCAGGCCACGCTGTTCGGCTTCTTCACACGCAGGTATCTGCTGCGGTCAGCGTCGCGCTCGGAGCTGGTACGAGCGCCGCTCGAGCGCCACGTGAGCGCCCAGTGAGACCGATTGCGACATGGCCATCGTTGCATGTTGGGCTTGAGACTGCGGTAATTCCGCGGTTTTAGTCGGTTGGCAGCCAAATTGCATTGAGCTCCGGCATGCGTCTCAGAGACGCCGAGAACGGAGCAACATCATGTTTACCATCCTGCTGATCGTTTTGATTCTGGCCCTCATCGGCGGTGGCCTCGGACATTCACGCTTTGGTTACGCCGGCTGGTCGCCCGCCGGTATCCTCGTCGTGATCCTCTTGTTCATGTTGTTCACGGGCCACCGGATCTGATTGACGCTCGCGCCGCGGGCACACGCTCGTCGAGCGGTTTTTGGCCGTCTCGGTCATCTTCGTCGGGGTGCCACTCTCCTCCGTGGCCCGCGAGGGACTCCATATCGATGGAGAACTGCGCTTCGAGCTGTGCCCGCGCCGCCTTGGCTAGAGACAAGCGACGACTCTCGTCGCCGAACACCGGTAAGAGCTCTTCCAAGTTCTGCACGTTGTGCAGCCTGAATCGGTCGGCGCGTTCACGGGCTTCATAAGGGGCAACCCCGAGGTGCTCGAGGGCACGCCGGCCGAGGCGCAGCGCCGACTCGAAGGTCTCACGTTCGATGTGACGGAGTTTTAGCTGACGCAGCTTGATGTAGTGCCCGACGTTACGTGCGCGGGCGATGATGCGTAAATGTGGAAAGTGCTCCTGTGCCACCTCGGCCAGCTTGATGCTCGCGTTTACGTCATCCAAGGCAATCACCAGCAATTTCGCTTGTGCCGCCCCGGCTGAGTGCAACAGATCGAGCCGGGTTGCGTCCCCATAAAAGATGCGGAAACCGAATCGTCTCAGGATCTCGATTTGGTCTGGGTCATGGTCGAGCACGGTGGCGCGCGTCCCGCTCGCGAACAACAGCCGCCCGACGATCTGCCCGAAGCGGCCAAAGCCGGCGATGATTACCGGTGCGTGGTGGTGGTCGATCACGTCTTCCGCGCGTTCCTCGCTCTTGGAGCGTGCTCCGAGTTTCTGGCTCGCGATCAACAGCAGCGGCGTGAGCGCCATCGATAACGCCACGACCAGTGTCAGCATCTCGTCCCACTTGCCGGGCAACAGCCGCGCGCGGCTGGCTACGCCGAAGACCACGAAGCCGAACTCGCTACCCTGAGCGAGCAGCGCCGCGAACAGCCAGCGTTGCGCCACGGGCACGCCGAGGCGCGGCGCAATGGCGGCCAGGCCACTGCCCTTGAGCACCGTCAAGCCGGCTACCAAGCCCAGGATCAAGAGCGGCTGCTGCGCGATCAAGCCGAAGTTGATGGACATGCCGACAGCGATGAAGAACAGGCCCATCAACAGGCCCTTGAACGGTTCGATGTCGGTTTCTAGCGCATGACGATACTCGGAGCCGGCCAAGACCACGCCAGCCAAAAACGCACCGAGCGCCATCGATACTCCGACCGCGTTCATCAGCTCCGAGATGGCCACCACTAGCAGCAGGGAAAACCCGGTAAACACCTCGCGCATACCCGTGCGAGCCATGATGCGCATCAGCGGACGAGTCAGGTAGCGCCCAGCCACGATCACGAAGGCAATCGCAGCCAGCACCTTCAGCACGGCCAGCAGTCCGCCTTCGCTCTTGCCACCGGCCAACATAGGCACGAGAGCGACCAGTGGAATGGCCGCGATGTCCTGAAACAGGAGTACTGCGAAGCCTGCGCGGCCGAGCGGCGCGTTCAGTAGATTGCGCTCGCGCATCGTCTGCACGGCAATCGCCGTGGAAGACAGGGCGAGCGCGAGGCCCGCGACGAGCGCCGCCTGCCAAGGTAAGCCCAGCGCGCATGCGCCGCCGGCCAACAGCGCTCCGCACAATCCGAGCTGCAATGAGCCGCCTCCGAACACCGGTCCTCGCAACCCCCAGAGTCGCTTCGGATCGAGCTCCAATCCGATCATGAACAGCATCAGCACCACGCCGAACTCCGCGAAGTGTAAGATGGACTCCACGTCGCGTACGAGCCGTAAACAGTATGGTCCGATCACGCAACCCGCGATCAAGTAGCCGAGCACGGAGCCGAGCTTGAGGCGGGCCGCGAGTGGCACGAAGACCACCGCCGCCGCCAGATAGACCATCGTGTCGAAGAGCAGGCCGTGGTCGCTCATGCCGAGGCTCCTGCACCGGATTCGGTGCGCGCCTGCTCACGCGCGAGCAGCGCGCTCAGCCGGCTGCGATATTCCAGCCCATGTTCGTGCAATTGTTCGTCCGTCGTGTGATGTGAACCGTGCAAAATCAGCGGCGGCTGCCAAGCCATGCCGCAGAAGCGCGCCGTCTGTTCCACCGGCGGCACGTACTTTTCGAACTCGTGACCATGCATGCCACCTTCGCGGTAGGCGGCCGTGTCCCCTCCGGTGGTCGGCACCCAGAGGCAAGCTTTGCCGCGCAAAGCTTCGCCGCCCTTGCCGTAGGCCCAGCCGCGCGCGAGCACCTTCTCGAACCACAAGCTCATCAACGGTGGCGGTCCGTACCAATAGATGGGGTGTTGCCAGACGACCATTTCAGCCGCGAGCAGCAGGGCTTGTTCTGCGCCGACATCGATTGAGAAGTCGGGATATCGCTCGTACAACGAACGAACTTTGACACCCTCCAATCCGCTCACTGCGGAGAGCAGCGCGCGTCCGGCGCGTGACCGATTGGGATACGGATGAGCGTAAATGATCGCGATGCGAGCCATGACGGCGCTGACGATACACGCGCGCGTCCCCCTTGTGGCTGGCCTCTGCGGTCCGCGGGAAAAGCATCTCGCGCGAAGCCGGAACGATCGCACGTTTCAGGGCCGAAACAGCGCGTGCCCCCGGCAGCGCGTGCCCCCGGCACCTGGCGCCGAGCCCAGAGTCAAAACTCACCTCGATGCTCCAGGGCGCCGGGCCAGGTGAACGTCGGCGAACGATCTCGCCCGGCGCTCTCGAGCCTCGGGGGTATCCTCGGCGCGGCTGTTGCCGACCAAGCATTCACCCCTGACGTTCCTCCCTCCGCTGGCCATCGTCACGCGAGCATGGCGCGGGCATGGCGGAAGCTGCCCATGAACCGCGCGCCCCGTCGGTCGCGTTTCCCGGGCCGAGCGTCTATAGCGGTGCGTGGATGAAGGCGAACGGATCTTGAGGTTGCGCTTCTTCACTCGCAGCCTATTGAGCGCTGTTTGCCTGGCGCCGGCTGCGCTCGCGCAGTCGAGCTCGATCGATGGCGAGCCGCAGGCCAAACCGCTTGCGCCTCCGCCGACGAAGGCCCCTGCTCCCGTGCCGTCGCCCGAACCCGTGACGCCGCCGCGCGCCATCGCCACCCCGCTCGACTATCCGGCGCGAGCGCAAGGTGAAGAGCAAGTGGTGCTGGAGCTCACGATCAACGAGGACGGCACGGTGAGGACTGCATTGGCGATCAGCGGCGAAGCTCCATTTGCGGACGCTGCCGTGGCCGCGAGCAGAAACTGGTCATTCCAACCCGCCCACCGCGGCGGGCGGGCGGTCGCTGCAAAAATCCGCTTCGCCGTGCGTTTCCTGCCGCCAACTCAGGACACCGCCTCTGCGCAAGCAGGAGCTGCCGCGCCCGCGAAAATACCGAGCGCGGTGACCACGCCAGCCGACCTCGCCCCGATGCAAGAGATCTTGGTCATTGGGCAAAAGGAACCGCTCAAACACACGCTCGGCCACGCGGACGTGCACGACATGCCCGGCGCATTCGGTGATCCATATCGTGCCATCGAAGCGCTGCCGGGCGTGGTGCCGATCGCCAGCGGGCTACCTTATTTCTACGTGCGTGGCGCGCCGCCGGGCAACGTGGGCTACTTCTTCGACGGCATTCCGGTGCCGTATTTGTACCACTTCGCGGCTGGTCCGGGCGTGTTGCAGCCCGCGTTCATCGACCACGTGGATCTTTACCCGGGTGCGTATCCGGCGCGCTACGGCCGCTACGCGGGTGCAATCGTCGCCGGTGAAATGGCGCCGCCCAGCTACCGCTTCCACGGCGAGGCGAGCATACGCTGGATCGACAGCGGTGCGACCATCGAGGCTCCGTTCGCGTCCGGTCGGGGTTCAGCCATGGTGGGTGGCCGCTTTTCCTACACCGCCGCGGTGTTGTCGCTGCTCGTCCCCAACGTGTCGGTCAACTATTGGGATTACCAAGCAAGGGTCGTTTACCAGGTCGATGCGAAGAACAGCGTCGAGCTGCTGACGTTCGGTGCAGGCGACTTTTTGTCCGACATCGAGACCCACTATCGCAACACGCAGGGCGCGACGGGCGAGTCGATTCCCCAACCCGTGAGGGAAACGAGGACGATCGTCGACGTCGGATTTCATCGCCTGGATCTCCGCCTCAATCACAAGCTCGACCGCGGAAATTGGCGAAATGCGCTGATGTTTGGCTACGACCGCACGGGGGCCGACAACGGCAATGTAACCGTGAACAGTCGTATGGTCGGCTTTCGCTCCGAGTATCGTCAGATGTTGGATGCGCGCACGACGCTGCGCGCTGGTGGCGATGCGCTATTCGAGAACTTGTCTCAGAACGACAGCAGCGGTCAGGCCGCCCGCGCCGAGGGCGGCACCGCCATCGACGATGATGCCACCGACCACAACGTTCGCTTCGGGTTGTCCCGAGCGCGGCGTGACTTTACCAGCGGCTTGTGGGCTGACTTCGTGCTTGCGGCGAGCAAGAACGTCGAGATCACACCCGGCCTGCGCGCTGACCTGTTCATGTCTGGTGGGCGCGTGGCGCTCGCGTTCGATCCGCGGATCAGCGTGCGCTATCTGTTGTCCAAGAAGTTGACCGTAACGCACGGCCTCGCGCTCGTGCATCAAGCGCCGAGTTTCGTCGTGCCCGTGCCGGGTTACAAGCCGTCGTTGGAGGGCGGCTTGCAAAGCGCGGTACAGTACAGCGCTGGGCTCTCGTACTCGTTGCCGTCCGGCTTCGAGTCTTCGCTTTCGGTCTTCCAAAATGCGTTCTTCGATATGACCGACCTGATCGGCCTGGTGCAGCTGCAGAACACGACCAGCAAGGACGAGCCCGACTTCCGCGCCACCGGCCACGCCTATGGTTTGGAATTCATGCTTCGTCGCAGCCTTTCGCGTAAAGTGGGCGGCTTCGCCTCGTATACACTGTCGCGATCGGTCCGCAGCTCCGGCAAGCTCGAGGGCCCAGCCACGACCGATCGCACCCACGTCGTCAACCTGGCGCTCTCGGCAGACTTGGGCGGAAACTGGCGCGTCGGCGCGCGCTGGCTGTTTTACAGCGGTATTCCGACGCACGTGGCGTACGTGGCCGCCGCCAAATCGCCGCCGCGCACGCCGGCTTTTTGGCGGCTGGATTTCAAAGTGCAAAAGCGTTGGTACATCAAGCGCCCGGACGTCTGGTGGGGGCTCGCGTTGGAAGTGCTCAACACCACCTTGAACGAAGAGGTGTTGAACGGTGATTGTAACGCCTTCGCCTGCAAGTTCGATCGCATCGGGCCCGTGACCATCCCCAGCATCGGCGCGGAGGGGGCATTTTGAGGACCTGTCGTGCTACTCGTATTTTCGAGAACCGTGCACCGTCGCGCAGGCGAGCGCCGCCTGTTGCGGAGTTTCGCAACCTCGGAGCAAACCGGAGCCGGGGGGCTCACAACCGAGAGCTGACTTTCGCGCTTCCAGGCAGCGGAGCAACTCGTCGACTGGTTCGTAGCAAGCGGGTCCGCCCGATCCTTGTTCGCAGCTCACGACGCAGCCGGCGGGGTCGTAATTGCTGCACATCGTGGCTTGTGTGAGATCGCACAAGCGATCGCAGCGGGTCGCCGCGATTGGATAACTGCCTTGACAGCCTGCGAGCGCCAGCGTCCCCAGCGCCAACCGCTTCGCCCACGGGCCGAGCCGCCGACGGTGCACGTTACGGAGCCATACTGGCCACGTTGATGCTCAGCGTATGCAGCGCGTTGCCTGACACCCAACCCACGCTGCCCGCGTTTGGACCGGCGTCGAAACGGAACAAAGGTGAGCTCTTGACGAACTCGACGCCCGTAGCGAGCTTGGCCTCGCCGAGCGGCTTCAGCGTTGAATCCACGAGTAGCCAGTACCAATCGATCTTTTTCTTGGTCCGCTGCGTGGAGTCCCACAGACCGTAGGAGACGAACAGTCGTGAGCCGAGACCTTCGACCTTGGGCATCGTCGCCTGAACGTTGAAAGTATTGGTCGTGAGCCAGGCCTCGGACGTGGTGGCGCCGGTCGTGCCGTCGGCCAGCACGATGCGCACGTCTCGTGCGGTCCGGCCCTGCGAGCTGGTGTGGATGAGCACGAACCGACCGTCAGCCAGCTTGATGAATTGGCCGGTCTCCGTGTCAGTCTTGTTCTCGCCCTGCTTCCCCGCGATCGCGAAGTAGGACTGGTCGAAAACAGTGCTGTTTTTCTTGCTGTAGCTATCGAGCGTCCAGGCAGAGAAGCCGAGCTGCCGGTCGTAGGCGTCGCCGTGCGCGAGCGTGTACGACACGCCCTCGTCAATCAGCAACCGTTGATCGAAATTGTGTGAATAGAACCAGCCTGCACCGGTGTGCTTCGGGTCACTTCCGCCCGGCTTGATTTGCATGCCCGTGCTCGGGTCGAAATAGCCGAAATAGCCCGCTTGGTGACGCACTCCGTTGTCTGCGCCGTCAGTGCCCCAAGCCATTTGATGTGCCACGTACAGCACCAGCTTCTGATTTACGACATCGAAGCCGAGCACGCCCGAGCCCGCGGCTCCAGGGTCGCCCTTCGAGCCGTCCTTTACGTTGTCTTGATCACCGAAGACCAAGGTGTCCCAAACCTTGCTGGTGAAGTCGGGGCTGGTCGACTTGGCGATCTTCAGTTCGTTGCCGTTTACGGCGTTGGGGTCCTCGGGCGTGTCGTTCTTGAACGGATGATCCGCGCAGTAAGCGAGATAGAAGGCGCCGCTGGGGTCGGTCGTGAACCCGAGCAAACGATAGGACGAGATGCCCGTCGCCACGGTGGTCCCCGTGCCCAACGCGGGATCGACGTGGGTGATGTAAATCATTCCGGGCGAAGGCAGCGCGAAGGGCTTGCCTTTGCCGTTGCCGTAGTCGAGAAAGGCCACGTCGAGTCCGCCGTCTGCGTTGACGACCGGGATGATCGGCGCTTGGTAACCGAAGTTTGCCAGCGGGCTCGGCGGAATGAAGCCGTCGTCGAAAAAGTCTTCGTCGTCATTGAACGCTTTGCCGGCACTCAACGCGATCGGGTGTGGAGTGATCGCGACGTCGCTCACCGCACCGGAGCCTCGTCCGGAAGCACCAGGCGCGGTCCCCGCTTGGCTCGGCCCGCCGCTGCTTCCGTTCGAGCTCGAGGCCCCCGAGCTTCCGCCGCCCGCACCAGGCCCAGTCATGCCCCCGCCCGGTTGGCCATTGCCCACGCCGCTGTTGCTGGCGCCGGAAGCGTTGGCGGCGCCCGCTTTCGCCATCGTGTCCGCGTCAGAATTGCTGCTGCAGGCAGCCAGCACCAGACAGCCCAGCAAGGACCAGGCGCTGCTCGGCGTGGCAATGGCAGGATACGGTGACCTCGAGCTGAGTTCGTTCATGCGACGGGTGAGCTAGGGGCAAAGCGCGCAGGTGCTTTCCCATATAGCCACGAGTAACCGTCAGTGCGTCGCGAAAGGCGCACCGGACGACGAAGGTCGCAGGCTGTGCGCGAAGGTGCGTAAAGATCCCGCGCGAACTATCGAGCTAGATCGCTCGAGCGGCGGCCTGCGCTACGAGGCTTGTCGTCGCTCGTTCCGATGCGGGCGCGTCGGGAAACGTAGGAGCGCTTGCCTTCGCTCTCGGCGTACAGGGTGCGCAGTTCGTCGAACGAGGAAACCCGCGAATTGTGCGCGATGCCCGCGTGTCCGCGGCAGAGCAATACCCGCCGTTCACCAAAACGGACCTCGAGCAGGGGGCGCGCTGGTGCGAGAGCGCCACTCGGACGAAACGACTCACAGACTTCGCAGCGATGCTCCATGCCCGCAGCGTCCTCGAATTGCTCCGCACGGGCCAAATTTATTGGGCCGGCCGCGCGGAACACCAACGTGCTCGGGTGTGCGCAGCACGACCCGCGGCGTGCTGGGTTGGTCCGGTCGGGCGAAGGGGCTACTCTTGGCGGATGGGCGCCTTGGTCCTCGTGGTCGACGACAGCGCCAGTATCCGCAGCCAGATCCGAGGAGTACTCCAGCAGGTCGAGGGCTTCGACGAGTTCATCGAGGCCGGCGACGGCCTGCAAGCGTTCAAGCTGATGCTCGACCGGCATCCCGATTTGGTGGTCTGCGATTTGATCATGCCGGTCTTCGACGGCTTGAAGTTTCTGGCTCTGCGCGCAACCCGTCCGGAGTTGGCGGGCATCCCGGTGGTCATGCTCACCGCCGAGGGCGACGCCAATCGCAAAGTGGAGGTACTCGACCAGGGCGCTTCGGACTACGTGACGAAGCCGTTCAACGATCGCGAGCTTTTGGCTCGAGTCAAAGTTCACTACCGGCTGAAAGTGCTGCAAGACCAACTCCGGGAAGCAAACAAGCGCCTGGAAGCGTTGGCCGATACCGACGGTCTGACGGGGCTGTTCAACCGCCGCTACTTCGATGCGCTGTTGGGTCGGGAGCTTCTGCGCACCGAGCGCTACAAGACCCCGCTCGGCTTGGTCTTGCTCGACATCGATCACTTCAAGCGCGTCAACGATACCTACGGACACTCGACAGGCGACGAGGTGTTGCGCAACGTGAGCCGGGTCGTGACCTCGAGCGTGCGCGTCACCGACGCGGTTGCGCGCTATGGCGGTGAGGAGATCGCGATCGTATTCACTCAGACGACTGCTCAGGGCGTCTCCGAGGTGACCGAACGGTTACGCCAGCGCTTGGCCGACTTTTCTCATGTCTACTTGGGCAATGCCATCAAGTGCACGGCAAGCTTCGGGATCAGCGTGTGTGACGGGCGGGGAGTGACGCCGAGCTCGAAAGAGCTGGTCGATCGCGCTGACCGGGCGCTGTATCGAGCCAAGCACGCTGGGCGAAACTGCGTCGTGCCGTGGACGGCAGAGCTGGACATCGAGCCGGCTCCCGACGCTGAACGCGCGCTCTGAGCTGCGTGAGCCTCGCTAGAAGCATGAAGAGCGTTTCTGGATTGTGGTCGCTGTGGCCGCTCTTGCTCACGCTGCTCTCCGAGTGCTCGAAGCCGCCGCCGCATAGCCCCGCGCAAACGCCGGCCTCTTCGCTGCCGGCGAGCGCGCCATCAGAGCTGATTTGGCATTATCGAGTTCGCTTCGAAGCAGGGAGCGAGCTCTTCGTTCAAGCTCGCTTCGACTCCGAGACCGACGGCGTGTTTGCGATTGACGACGAGCTTTCGCCGTACGTCCAAAAGTTGGAAATTGCGCAGGGTGATCACTTCGTGCCGGTCGCCAAGCGAGACGCCTCGTCCTGGTTCGTGCCTTGCAGCGCGGGGTGCAGTATCCGCTACCGATTTGCGCTGCGTGAAGCGACCGAAAGCTTGGGACAGCCGGACACGGCGATCGCCTCCGGCGACGTCCTGATTTCGCCGCCTTCGAATTGGCTTTTGCACCCGGGACTAGAGCGCCGCAACGGCGAGTTCGAGCTCGAGGTGGAACCGGGAGCGGAGGCTCGATTCGTGAGCGCATTCGAGCCAATCTCCGCGCATCCCGCGAACCATTACCGAGCCACGATCGGCGTACTCGAGGACGCGAGCTTCGCGGCATTTGGCCCGCTGCACTTGGTGGAGATTCCGGCGGGCGACGGCACCGTGCAGCTCGGCGTCGCGACTCGAAACTTGGCTCTGACCGCGGCGCAGGCACAAGCGTGGGTGGCGACCTCGGCGAGCGCCGTCGCCAGCTATTATCGAGGCCATCTGCCTGCGCGCCGCACGTTGGTCTTGCTCATGCAAGGCTCGGGAGAATCGACTCGGGGCATCACCTTGGGTGGCGGGGGGCCGGGGATCCTGGTGCGAGCGGCGGATCACATGACCCCGGAGAATACGCGTGACGATTGGGTCGTCACGCATGAGCTCCTGCACGCCAACTTTCCCGACGTCGGTCCGGCGCACAGCTGGCTGAGCGAGGGCTTGGCTACCTATCTCGAACCGATCATCCGGACGCGTGCCGGGCTAGTGAATGAGGCGAAGGTGTGGCGCGACATGGTCGACGGGATGCCGCAAGGTCTGCCCCAAGCCGGTGATCGGGGGTTGGAGTACACTCGGACCTGGGGCCGCACGTATTGGGGCGGCGCGCTCTTCTGTTTGGTGGCTGACGTCGAATTGCGCGAAAAGACCGGTAACCGACACTCGCTCGATGACGTACTGCTGGCGATTGGCAAAACTGGAGATTCCGACGAAGACTATTGGCCGATCGAGCGAGTGCTCGAGATGGCGGAGCGCGCCACGTCCACGCAGATCTTTGCCGAGCTCTTCGAGCGGTTGGCAAAGAAGCCGGGAACCATCGATCTTGCAGCGCTTTTTTCGCGACTCGGCGTGCGTGCGCAGGGCGACTCCGTGGTCTTCGACGAGCACGCGCCGCTCGCGGCGTTGCGGAAATCCATCACGGCCCGTCGCCCGGACTGAGTGGCTCACGCCCTTTGGGCTCGCGATCCGAGTGAGCCTCTGGTTCGTATCGTCTCGGCTGGCGCTTCAGCCGGATAAGTTGACCGGAAGCGCGAGCGGCGCGACTCTTCGCGCCACTCGAAGAACCAAGGCCGTGAAACGCCACGGACTGAGAGACCATCGTGCGTCGCAAGCGCACGCTGTTGGCTAACTTTACGAGGGCAATCTCAATGAATCTATCCAATGTTGTGATGGCGGCTGCTGTTTCTGGAATCTTGTCGGGCGTCGTTGGCTGTGGCGGTTCGACGCCTCCGGCCGAGGCCCCCTCTGCCGAGGTGCCGGCCACCCCGGCCGCTGACGCTCCGGCCGCAGGTGATGCTCCGGCCGCGGAAGCGGACGCGGCCGCTGCTGGCGCGAAGCACGACTGCAAGGGCAAGAACGACTGCAAGGGCAATGGCGGTTGCAAGACCGACAAGCACGATTGCAAGGGCAAGAACGACTGTAAGGGTCAGGGCGGCTGCAAGACCTGATTCGTCTGCGTCGACGTAGGCGCGCTACGCCGGTTCCTGCCGGCGTAGCGTGTGCTTCACTCGGGGCGAGAAGAGATGGCAAATCGGTTCCAACTCCCCAATCTGGGCATCGGCCTCGGTCTACGAACCAAGCATTATTCGACGATTTTGGAACAGAAACCGGCCGTCGACTGGTTCGAGATCCTGAGTGAAAACTATTTGCGGACCGAGGGGCGTCCGTTGGATTTTTTGGATCGGATCGCGGAGCTTTACCCCGTGGTCATGCATGGAGTGTCGCTTTCGATCGGTTCGACTGATCCGCTCGATCGCCAGTACCTGAGCGAACTCAAAGCGCTGCGTGACCGCTGCAAAGCGCGCTGGGTCTCCGACCACCTGTGTTGGACGGGAGTGGCTGGTAAAAATACGCACGATCTGCTGCCTCTGCCGTATACCGAAGAGGCGCTCCAGCACGTGGTGGACCGTGTACGCGCCGTGCAGGATTTTCTGGGCGCTCCATTGGCGCTCGAGAATCCCTCGAGCTACGCGGAGTTTGCCGGTAACTCCATGCCCGAGTGGGAGTTCTTGGGGCGACTGGCAGAGCAAGCAGACTGTGCGCTGCTGCTGGACGTAAACAACGTGTACGTCTCGAGCAAAAATCATGGCTTCGATCCGCTCACGTATCTGAGCAGGATTCCCCTCGATCGCGTCGTCCAGTTTCACGTCGCCGGGCACACTGATCACGGCACGCACATCATCGACTCGCATATCGGTCCGGTCATCGAGGCGGTGTGGCAACTGCTTGCGCAGGCCTACCGGCGTAGCGCCGGTGCTCCGGTGCTGCTGGAATGGGACGCCGAAATCCCGAGCTTCGAAGACACCCACCGTGAAGCGCTGCGTGCGCGCGAGTTCATCGGGGCTGAAGCGTGAATCGCCAAGCGACTGTCGACGCGCTCGGCTTGCACGAACGCGCGAGCGCAACCCCCGAGCGCGCCGAATCGGCGCGACCGCCCGCGCTCGGCAGCGCGCCGTCGTGGACCGAAGGCAAGCTCGATCTGCGCGCTCAACAGCAGTGGTTCGCGGCGATCATCAGCACTCCGCAAGACGAGCCCGCGCCCGTCGACGCGCGCTCCGCCACGCGGTTGATCACGAGCAGCGCGACTTTGAGCCCGCTGGAGCGCATCGACATTTACCGTCGAGGTTACCACGCGCGCTTGATCGAATGCTTGGTCGACGACTATCCAGTGCTCCAGTACGCGCTCGGTGAGGATGCCTTCGAGGCGCTCAGCCGCCGCTACATCGCGCGTTATCCTTCTGGGGCGCCCAGCTTGAATTATTTCGGCCGGCACATGGCCGAGTTTTGTCGCGCGGAGCCTCTGCCCGAGCCGGGGTTCGCGGCGGATCTCGCCGCGCTGGAGTGGGCGATCGTGCTCTCGATCCACTCGCCCACGGCCGAGGCGATCGGCTTCGAGGACTTGGGTCAGGTGGCGAGCGAGCGCTGGCCAGCGGCGCGCTTCCGCGTCAACCCCTCGCTCAGGATCTTGCGTCTCGAATATCCTGCAAACGCATACCTGCAAGCTTATCGTCAGGGGCAGCCGATGCCCGCAGTACCCGGCGCGCGCCCCACCAGCGTTGCGGTGTATCGCACCGGTCGCAGCGTCTGGCGTTTGGAGCTCGAACCCGCGATGGTCACGCTGGTCGAATCGCTGGGCAGCGGTGTCCCCCTCGAGGCAGGGCTGTCTCAGGTTCAAGCGTCGCTCGCTCACGAGACCGAGCAGGAGATCGCCAAAAAGATTGCTCACTGCTTCCAGCACAGCGTGTCGAGTGGCCTATTTTCAGCCATCCTGCTCTAGCTCGTTGATCGAGCGGCCGAGTAGGGAACATATTAGGGGGGAGCGTCGTACGACGCGCTAGGCATCTTTCACTACTACGGGGTACATGCGCGCTAGCATTCTCGGCACTTGGGGCGGGTGGTTGTTGGTCGGTCTTTTGACGGCTTGTTCTGGCAAGGTCCAGCCGGGCGGCGCGGACGGCAGCGCAGGGCGCGGCGAGCTGGCCGGGGCGGGCGGTGGCGGACCTGGAGCAGCAGGCACATCGGGCGACGCGGGCACACCCGGCACTGCAGGCACATCGGGTGACGAAGACGTGGCGGGCGGACCTGGCCAAGCCGGCGATAGCGGGGAAGGGGGACACCCGTTCGGCGGATCCGGGAATTCAGCTGGGGCGCCGGGCAACGCAGGGAGTGCCGGAACGGATTTCTACCCGCCGATCGATATCGGTGCTCAGCAGAAGTCAGACAAGCTGGATGTGCTGTTCGTGGTCGACAACTCAGGGACCATGGCCGACAAGCAAAATATTCTCCAAGCGTCTCTCTCGAAGTTCCTGACGCGCTTGGCCAACCCGCTGTGTGTCGATGCGCAGGGTAAACCCGTCGTCACGCAACCCGCATCGGGCGACGCCGCCTGCATCACGGGCAGCCGCGAAATGACGCCGGTGAAGGACATGCACCTGGGCGTGATCACGACCAGTATCGGAAGTCATGGCGGCAGCGTCTGCGCGATGGCGACCACGGCCGTCGATCACCTCGACGACCGCGCGGAGCTGCTGCCAGCGCAGCGACCCAATCTACCCAGTTACGACAATGCCGGGTACTTGGCCTACGACGCTGCGGGGGCGGTGGGTGTGTCGGACCTGAACCACGTGATCACGGATCTGCAAACGATCGTGAGCGCTGCGGGTGAACATGGCTGCGGCTACGAAGCGCCCCTCGAGGCCATGTACCGATTCTTGGTCGATCCGGAGCCGCCCGTTTCGATCAAGCTGGTCAACCAACAGAGCACCCCGGATGGCATCAACAGCGCGCTTCTGGCACAACGTAACGCCTTTTTGCGGCCGGATTCTGCTCTTGCCGTCGTCATCGTCAGTGACGAGAACGACTGCTCGATTCGCGACGACGGTGTAGGGTGGTTCGTGGGCTCGCAATCGCGCATGCCGCGTTCGACGGCAGCCTGCGCGAGCAACGCGAACGACCCTTGCTGCCGTTCGTGCGCGCAGAACGAAGCGAACCCGCCCAGCGGCTGCACCGCCGTTCGCGACGACGCCGTGTGTGGAGTGATACCCGCGGGGCAATCTTACGCCACGTGGGATGCGCTTCACGATTCGCTCAACCTGCGCTGCTTCAATCAACGGCAGCGTTTCGGTTTCGACTTGCTGTACCCGATCGAACGCTACAGCGACGCACTCAGTAACCCGAAGGTTCGCAACCGGAGCGGCGCCTTGGTCGATAGCCCACTGTTTGCGGCGCGTGACGGCAAGGGTCCGCGTTCGGCAACGTTGATCAGTGTTTCGCTGATCGTAGGTGCGCCCTGGCAAGATTTGGCGACCAGTGAAAGCCTGAGCTCGGGCCACGCCGTCGAGTATTTGGATGGCGCTGGACTGGAGAGTGCGGGTCGCTGGCCGTTGTTGCTCGGGGATCGCGCGCTCAATCTACCGCCCAGTGACCCGTTCATGATCGAATCGATCGCTGAGCGCACGGGAACGAACCCGCTCACCCAAACAGGGATTGTTCCGTCGAGCTCGACCAATCCGCTCGCCAACGCCATCAATGGTCATGAACAGAAGATTCCCGGGTTCGATGACCTGCAATACGCCTGCACCTTTGCTCTGCCGACGCCCAAAGCGTGCGCGAATGGCGAGCCAGCCTGCGATTGCTCGGCCGACAAAGCCGGCAACTTGGATGCTGTGAAGGCCAGCAATAGTCCGCTCTGTCAGCCTCCCGAGGGCGGTGCTGTGACGAGCACCCAGTACTACGGCAAGGGCTACCCGGGCGCGCGCGAACTGGGCTTTGCAAAATTGCTCGGCGCGCGAGCCGTGCCCGCTTCGATCTGTCCACGCACGCTCACCGACACGAGCAGTCCTGACTACGCATACGAGCCTGCGTTCGACGCTTTGATCACCCGAATCAAAGCGACACTGAAATGACGCGCTCTCGATGCTGCGGAATAGCGCTGTCGATCGGTCTGTTGCAGGCGTGCGGTGGCTCACACTCGGACTCCAGCGCATCGGGAGGCAGCGGTCCCGGCAGTGCTGGCTTTGCTGGAACCTCAGCGGCTGGTGGCGCACAGGCGAGTGCGGGCACGAGCAACACCGCCGCTGGTGGCCCAGCGAGCGGTCCCCAGGCCACCAGTGACAAGCTGGACGTGCTGTTCGTCGTGGACAACTCCTATTCTATGGCTGGTAAGCAGAAAATATTGGCAAAGTCGCTGCCTCGTTTCGTCGCGCGTCTCACCAACCCCCTGTGTGTGGATGCAGATGGTGCGCCAACCGAGCAGCCTGCGAGCCCCACCGCGCCCTGCACCCTGGGCAACCGAGAATTCAAACCGATTGCCGACATCCATTTCGGCGCGATCAGCACCAGTCTCGGGAGTCACGGCGGGGATGTTTGCACCAACCACCCAGAGGGCCACCAGGACGACCAGGCTCAGCTATTGCCCTCGAAGCGAGCGGGTCTTTCGAGCTACCAGGACAGCGGGTTTTTGGCTTACGACGCCAGCGGCAACGCCGGGGTGAGCGACGCCGGGGCACTCTCGGCGAGCTTGAGCGCAATGATCGAGGCCAGCGGCGAAGATGGTTGTGGCTACGAGGCGCCGCTCGAAGCCATGTATCGCTTTCTGGTCGATCCGGAACCCCTGCTATCGGTCGAGCTCGTCGATCAAAAAAGCACGCCGACGGGCATCAACGAGACGCTGCTCGCGCAACGCCAGGCGTTCCTCAGGCCTGACTCGTCGCTCGCGATCCTGATCTTCAGCGACGAGAACGACTGTTCGATCACCGACACCGGACAAGGTTGGTTCGTTGCATCCACCCTTCTGCCAGGGAGTTCGATGAGTATTCGCATGCCGCGTGCGAGTAGCGCTTGCGCGATCAACCCGAACGACGCTTGCTGTCGCTCGTGCGCAGAGAATGAGGCGGCGCCCCCGACCGGTTGCATGCCGCTCAACCTCGATAGCGTGTGCAGCGTGATCGAGACGGGTCAGCCCTACGCTAGCTACGAAGTCGTGTACGATTCGCTCAATATGCGCTGCTTCGAGCAGCAACGCCGCTTTGGCTTCGATGTCTTGCACCCAATCGAGCGCTACACTGACGCGCTCAGCAATCCAAAAATCGCCAATCGAGCGGGCGCATTGGTAGACAATCCTCTGTTCGCGGCGCGTGACGGAAAAGCTGCGCGGTCGGCGACGCTGATCAGCGTTTCGTTGATCGTGGGCGTGCCCTGGCAAGATTTGGCGACGCCCGAAAGCTTGAGTGGCGGCCCGCTCGCCTACCTGGACTCCGCGGGTCTGGACAGCAACGGGCGCTGGCCGTTCATGATCGGAGACCCCAAGAACAACGTCGCGCCTGGCGATCCTTTCATGATCGAGTCGAGCGCGCCGCGCATGGGTCAGAGCCCCGTAACTCGGTTCGCGATTTCAGCCGCGAGCTCTACCAACCCCCAGGAAAATCCAATCAACGGCCATGAAAAGAACGACGTTGATCACGCCGACTTGCAGCACGCTTGCATCTTCCGTCTGCCACAGCCGATCCTGTGCACACCCGAGATGTACGGCTGCGATTGCGCGCCCGATAAGAATGGTAGCGAGAGCTCGGTGATGGCCGAAAATAGCGCTCTGTGCCAGCCGCCCACGGGCGGTCCGCCGACGACGACGCAGTACTTCGGCAAGGCGTACCCCGCCATTCGCGAGCTGGCCTTTGCTCGCCAGCTGGGTGAACGCGCGGTCCCGGCTTCGCTCTGCGCGCGGGAGGTGAATGACGAGCAGCGCGCGGACTACGGCTACGCACCTGCCTTCGATGCCCTGCTGAAGCGAATGGCCAGGACGCTCAAGTAACGCGCGGCACGATTTTCTGGAGCGTGGCCTCGTCCCCGCGCTCCATCGCCAACTCGGCCTCGAGGCTGGCGCGATCGCGGCCAATCGTCGCGAGCGCGAGTGTTCGGTCACCGTTGCGGAACGCCACCGCGCAGTTTGCCGCGCCGAGATCGCCAGCGATGTCGACCCGCTCCCAATTCTCGGCGTGGCCCAAGTACGAGATCGTGGACTCGTAATGCGCGCTCCAGAAGAAGGGCACCGCGTCGAACACCTGATTGTTCCCCAGTAAATTCAGCGCAGCAGTTTCACCTTGGCGCGTGGCCACGGCCCAATGCTCGACGCGGATGCGTTGCCCGGTGCGAGCGTCCGGAAAGCGCGCGATGTCGCCCGCGGCAAAGACGTCAGTCGCACTGGTACGCAAGTACTGGTCGACCAACACCCCCCGATCGACGCTCAGGCCAGCGCTTTCGGCCAGTTCGGTGGAAGGCCTTACGCCCACGCCAAAAATCACCAAATCTGCGGCGAGCTCGCGCCCGTCTTCCAGCACGACGCTGTGCGCGGTGATGGCTTTGGGGCGCGCACCCAGGCGAAACTGCACCCCGTGCGCTTCGTGCAGTCTTTGGACGCTGCGCCCCAATGCCTCACCGAGCACGCGTCCGAGTGGCACGCTCTCGGGTGCGACGACCGTGACCTCGACACCGCGCGTACGCAGAGACGCCGCCGCTTCCAACCCGATGAAGCCAGAGCCAATCAACACGGCGTGCTTGGCGCTCGAACTGGCTGCGATGATCGCGCGGCTGTCGGTCAGCGTGCGGAGCGTGTACACGTGCGGTAAGCCGCCGCCGGCAATGTTCAGCCGAATCGCAGCAGCGCCAGTGGCGAGCAACAGCGCGTCGTAAGGAAGCCGAGAGCCATCCGCGAGCGTGACGCTTTTTGCGTTCGGATCGAAGCCGCTGACCTTCGTCAGCAGCAGTTCAATGCGCTGTTCTCGGTAGAACTCCTCGGAGCGGAGCGGGAGCCACTCTTCTGGCGCCGTGCCGGCCAAGTAGTCTTTGGACAAGTTGGGCCGATCTACCGGCACTGAGCCTTCACCGGCGATCAGGCTGAGTTTTCCAGAGTACCCCTCCCGTCGCAGCTTTTCTGCAGCCGAATTGCCGGCTGCGCCCGCGCCGACGATCACGATCTCGCCCGGCTGGGCGATCGCGGCCGCCGCTGCGGCGGCTCGTTTGCCGAGGACGTACAGCTTGCCGGCACGTTGTTCGACCTGGTAGCAAGCGAGCGGATCGCGAGCTGGGGCGCGCAGGGCCTCGCCTGTGGCGAGCGAAAAACAGGCGTGGTGGTAGGGGCAGCGAACGGTATCGTTTACGAGCAGGCCATCTGCGAGCGGCGCGCCGTAGTGGGTGCAATAGGCGCCAACCGCGAACACTTTGCCGCCCGAGCGCGCCACGAGTACGGCTTCACCATTGACGTGCCCGGCCAGCATTTGCCCTTCGGCCAACGCGCTCGAGTCGAGGCCTTCGCCGAGATCTGCCCCGGTTCGTTGTTGGTTGCTCGCCATGCGCGTCTCTCCCTCCGAGAGACGGCTACCCCAACCCTAGCTCCAGCGCTAGCGCGCGCGAAAGTAACTCCTGTAATCCGCTACTTGGTGCCCTCCGCGAGCTTCGGCTCTGGACGCGCCGCGGCCTTTTCCGACTCGCTCGCGTGGACGCGGACCACGCCGTGCTCCTGCAAGATGCGAAGCTTGGTGCGGGTTGCCAATGGTAAGCGTTCGAAGTCACTCTCGGCGACCTCGTTGGCGCCACGCTGAATGGCAATTCCGGTCGATGCTTGGAACTGCTCTGTGGATTCGATCAGCATGGCAAACTCGAGTTACTTGGACTCTTCATACACTACGGGCCTTTGTCGTCGCGCGTTGAGGGCTGGGGCCTGCAAAAGTCACTTTCTGCTAGCAGCGGTGATTTCTCGTTCATTCCCGCGTCCTCAACGTTCATTGCCCAGGCAGTGTCGGCGCCTTCGCAAAAGCGTTAACAAAACGCATGTCAAGAGGACGGTCTTCGAGCGGAGCTGCCGCCTTCGATTCAGGGGCATTTGGCTGGATCCAGCGGAACTTCAATAAAGCAACGGCGCTGTCAGTAGCCGCAAGCCAGACCAAGCGGGCTCAGTAGACCCGTTCCAGCGGCGAACGTGCTATTCGGGGCAGCCCAGCAATGGCCGCCGCAATGGCAGCGGCGTTTCCCGAGTAATCCACCGTGGCAAGCAGTCTCGAATCTCTCCTCGCCGAAGGCGTCATCAGCGAGATCTACGGTCGTTTGAAGAGTGGCAAGGAAGCCGAAGTTTACGCTGTCGCGTACGGCGACGAAGTGGTGGCGGCCAAGGTCTATAAGGATCGGGCGCAGCGCAGCTTCAAGAGTAACGCGGCATACAAAGAGGGACGAGCGGTACGAAACACGCGCTCGCAGCGGGCCATGGATCGCGGCTCCAAGTTTGGCCAGGAGGCCGCCGAGGACGCGTGGAAGGCGGAAGAGGCGAACGCTCTATACAAGCTGCACGCCGCCGGCGTGCGAGTGCCAAAGCCGGTCATGTACCTGGAAGGCGTCTTGTTCATGGAGTTGGTGCGGGGTGTGGATGGGGAGGTCGCACCTCGCTTGATCGACACTCAACTCGACGCGGCGCAAGCACACGCGGCCTATCTGGACATGCTCGCGCAGCTCGTCCGCATTTTGTCCTGCGATCTGATCCACGGCGACCTATCGCCGTACAACGTCCTTTGGGCCGACGCGGGCGCGACCATCATCGACTTTCCGCAAATTGTTTCGGCGGCCCAGAATAGCCAATCCGAATCTTTCTTCATCCGCGACGCGCGTAACATTCTCGGTCACTTTGCCGCGATCGACCCGAGCCTCCGCGGCCGCTTGAACAGCGACCCGCGTGAGATTTGGCGCGCTTACGTGCGCCGTGAGTTATCGCCCGATTTTCTGCCGACCGGTCGTCCCCCGCCTCCCGAAGCGCGCCCGCGCTTCGGCGAGCAATCCTCGCGCGAGCGAGACAATCGCGAACAGCAATACCGTGATCTGCAAGCCTACCGCGGCCCGCAGCAGGATCGCGGCCCGCAGCAAGATCGCGGCCCGCAGCAGGATCGCGGCCCGCAGCAGGATCGCGGCCCGCAGCAGAACCGTGGTTCGCAGCAGAACCGTGGTCCGCAGCAGGATCGTGGTCCGCAGCAGAATCGTGGTCCGCAGCAGAATCGTGGTCCGCAGCAGAATCGTGGTCCGCAGCAGGACCGTGGTCCGCAGCAGAATCGTGGTCCGCAGCAGAACCGCGGTCCGCAACAGGATCGCGGTGCGCAGCAGGATCGCGGTGCGCAGCAGGATCGTGGTCCGCAGCAAAATCGCGGTCCGCAGCAGGATCGCGGTGCGCAGCAGAACCGCGGTCCGCGACACGACCGGGTTATGCAAGGTGGTGCGCCGCAGCACGGTCGTGGTCCGCAGGATCGTGCCCTGCAGCAGGACCGTGGTTCGCAGCACGGTCGTGGTCCGCAGGACCGCGGCGCGCAGAACAATCGTAGTCCGCAATTGCACATGGCGTCGGCGCGCGCGAATCAAGCCTCTCAAGCGCGTGAGCAGCCGCGTCGACCACAGCGTTCGCAACCGCGCGGGCCGGAGGTGATCGTACTTGCGCGTCGCGGTCCGGAAGCCGTCTCTACGGAACAGCGCGAGCCCCGCGAATCGTCCGTGATCGCGCAACACAGCGAGCCGAGCCGCGACGCGGCGCGCCATCGACGGCCGCGCTAGCCGGTCTCTGCTTCGCGTAGCGGGCGTAGGTCGGCTACCCTTTGCCGCCCGTGCCCGGTTTCCCTTTTTCCCCCGCTTGCGTGCTTGCGCCCATGGAAGGCGTCACGAACGCCGCCGTGCGCGAGGTATTGGCCGGCTATGGCCCCGTTGGCTTGGTTTGTACGGAGTTCGTGCGCATCTCCGGTGGACGAATTTCTGCCAGCTACCTGCGCAAGCAAGTCGAGAAATTGCCCAATGTCCCGCTCAGCGTTCAAGTGATGGGCAACGATCCCGAATTGATGGCGGAAGCAGGTGCGGTCGTTGCTCAGGCCGGCGCAGACGTCGTGGACCTGAATCTAGGGTGCCCAACGGGGAGCGCTGCGCGCAAAGGCGTTGGTGCGGCTCTGCTCAATCAGCCCGCATTGCTCGCGCGCTTGTTGAGTACGATGCGCCGCGGGGTGCCCGGACTTCTCTCGGCCAAACTGCGCGCAGGCTTCGATACCACTGACGACGCGGTCAGCAATGCACGCCTCGTCCAAGACTGCGGCCTCGACTACCTAGCCGTCCATCCGCGCCGTCGCGTCGATCACTACCGGGGGACCGCCGATTGGCGCATCGTGGCGCGCATCAAGAGCGAGCTCTCGATCCCCGTCGTGGGCAACGGCGATATCTGGTACGCCCAATCCGCCTTGCAAATGTTCGAGGAGACGGGCTGCGATGCCGTGATGCTCGGCCGCCCGGCGCTGCGGAATCCCTGGATTTTCCGACAAATCTCCGAGTTGCTCGCGGGCCGTGAGCCCTATCGTCCAACCGGCGTCGACCTCGCCGGACACTTTCTGCGTCTGACCAAGGCGCTCGGTTCACGCGAACCGGACACGTGCAATCCGCTCGGCCCACTGAAGGAGCAACTGGGCTACCTGTGTCGTTCGGTGCGCGACGGAGCGGCGTTGCAGCGCCGCTTGCAGCGACTCACCACGCTCGAACTGTTCCTCGAAGCGACGGAAGAAGCATTCAGCGCGCTGCCGATGGAGGAAATCGATCTCGGCGCACGTGCTGCACCGCTCCCCGCCGTCAGCGCAGCAGGAAGCGTGGTCGACAGCCCTTAGTCCTCGAAAGTAACGTTGAATTTGCGCCCTTTGATCCGCCCGGCGCTCAGGCTTTGTTGCGCGCCGCGGCTCACACTCTTGCTGACGGCGACATACGAGAAGTGATCGTGGATCTCGATTTTTCCAACGTCGCCCGCGCTCAGGCCGCCGGCTTCACCCGTTAGAGCACCCAAGATGTCCCCCGGTCGGACCTTGTCTTTTCGGCCGCCGGAGATGCGCAGCGTTGCCATCTTCGCGTCCCGTTCCAGGCTCTTGGCGAGCGCGGCTTTTTCCCCACGCGGTACGGCTTCACGCTCGGTCACAGTCAGGGTCTGCCCGGTAAATTGCTCGATTGCGCGAACCTTGCCGTCTTCGCGCGAGGTGCGCAGCGAGATCGCTAGGCCAACTTTGCCCGCCCGCCCAGTGCGTCCGATGCGGTGCACATACACATCCGGTTGTGACGGCAGATCGAAGTTCACGACTAGGTCCAAATCTGCGATGTCGATACCGCGCGCGGCTACGTCGGTGGCGACCAGGACGCGCGTGCTCGCGTTCCGGAATTTCGCCATCACGCGGTCGCGGTCGTACTGCTCCAAATCGCCGTGCAAGCTGTCGGCGCTGACGCCCGACTCGCAGAGCACCTTGGCGATCTCGGCGACGGTCACCTTAAGGTTCGCAAAGACCAAGGCTGATTCATGCGGATAGGTCGCGAGCACCCAGCGCAGGGCGCTGATTTTTTGCTCGGTCTCTACCGGTACGACCAACTGCTGAATTTCGGCGGCTTGCTCTGGCTCGGCCTCGACCTTGACGAACACGGGGTCTTTTTGGTGCTTGGCGCACAACTCTGCGATCGAGCTCGGGTAAGTGGCAGAGAAGAACACCGTCTGCCGGTTTTCGGGCAGCGCGCGTAGGATTTTGTCCATGTCCTCCTGAAAGCCCATGTCCAGCATGCGATCTGCTTCATCCAGCACTACGGTGCCCACGCGGTGCACGCGCAGGCTGCGCCGCCGCAAGTGATCGAGCACACGGCCAGGCGTACCAACGGCGATGTGCGCGCCCTTTTCCAGCGCGCCCCGTTGCCGCCCCACGGGTTCTCCCCCCGCCAGCACCAGCACCGAGAGCCCTGCATGGCGACGCCCCAAGCGCCGGATCTCGCGCGCGACCTGGGCGCTCAGTTCGCGAGTCGGGCACAACACGAGCGCGGCGATCTCCCGAGTTTCCAAGTGGAGCCGCTGCAAGATAGGGAGCGCGAAAGCCGCAGTCTTGCCGCTGCCCGTGCGCGATTGCCCGACCAAATCCTTGCCTTCCAGCAGCACTGGCACGGTTTGGGCCTGGATTGGCGTCATTTTCTGAAAACCCAGCTCCGCGACGACCGCCAGTAGCGCGGGAGAGAGCGAGAGTTCAGCGAAGTCGGTGGCCATTTTCGACGCACCATAGCAGGCCGCCGCCCGCGCGCTTCTCGCTAAGCGCTGTTCGGTTCAGTGGCAGGCGAGCTGAAGCGGATCTGACGCGCGGCGAAGGCTTCGTCGCTCAGCCCCTCGGCTCGCTGAAAGAACGAAGCAAACCGTTCCGCGAGCGCGCTGATGGTCAAGCTCGGATTCACGGCCAGGTTGCCCGGTACGACACTGCCGTCGCACACGTACAGGCCCGGGTAGCCGAAGACCTCATGGCGTTCGTCGATCACTCCGGAGGCGGCGTCTTTGCCGATGCAACAGCCGCCCAGGATGTGCGCGGTTGCCGGAGTCCGCAGCAGCACCTCCGAGATCACGTTCTGCGCTTCACCCTGCAGCTCTTCGGCCAAAATTTCGGCCGCTTGCTGCGCGATCGGCAGATAGCTCGGGACGGGTTGAGCGCTCGCCGTGTCCTTCAGACCGCGGCCAAACAATGAACGCCCGAGGCGCAGCCTCAGGTGCTGGTCGACCGACTGCATGACCAGCAAGATCACCGTGCTCCGCGCCCAATCACTCACTCGCCACAGCCGCAAAATACGCGGCAATTGGAGCACCATGCGCGCTAGCATCTTCAACGGGCGAGTGAAGGCCGAGCCATTGGGAGTCAGCGGCACGCCCAGCAGACGCATCGCGCCCGAGCCACTCGGGTAGCGGACCGATTCGATCTTGGTCAGTGAATTGGGGTGAAACGCGGCGCCGATGGCGATCCCGCGCGACAGGTCGCGGTGAGCGTCGAAGCTGGTCGCGCCGAGCAGGCTCTCGCCGTTCGTGCGCACGAAGTCGCCCAAACGGTCCGACACGGCTGGCAAAGTTCGATGCTGATCGCGGTTCTTCAGCAAAAGCTCGACCGTGCCGAGCACCCCTGCCGCGAGGATCACGCGCTTCGCTCGCAAGCGCGGTCCGGCACCGCCGAACATCGAGGTCGAGCGCTCGGTTTCCAGCTCGTAGCCGTCGCCATCGGCCAGCGGCACGACCTTGTTGACCTTGAGCTCGGCAAACACCTGTGTACCCCACAGCTCCGCGAAATAGAGGTAGTTCTTATCGAGCGTATTTTTGGCGTTGAAGCGGCAGCCCACCATGCACCCGCCGCACAGGTTGCAACCCGTGCGCTCTGGCCCCGCACCGCCGAAATATGGATCTGGCACCGTCACGTTCGGTTTGCCGAAAAATACGCCCACCTCGGTAGGGTGGAAGGTATCCCCGCTGCCCATGCGTTCGCTGACGCGTTGCAGCGTGCGCTCGCCCTCCATCAGCGCGCGGTTCTCTGTGACGCCGAGCATACGCCGCGCAGTTTCGAAGTGAGGGCCCAGCTCGAGTTCCCAGTCGACCGCGCGACTCCAAGCGGCATCCTCGAAAACGGCCGCTTGTGGACGCATCAAGGTATTGGCATAGACCAAGCTCCCACCACCTACGCCCGCGCCGTGCAGCACCATTACCCCCTTCAACAGGGTGATGTTCTGGATCCCGTGACAGCCGAGCCGCGGCGCCCACAGGTACTTGAACGCATTCCAATTGGTCTTCGGAAAATCAGCGGCCCGCCAGCGCTTGCCCGCTTCGACCACCGCCACCTTGTAACCCTTTTGGGCCAAGCGCATCGCGCTCACGCTGCCGCCGAAGCCGCTGCCTACGATGATGAAATCAAAGACTTCTGACGCGGAGCTCGGAGTCGACACCGCTTCTAGTTTGTTGCGCGAACCCCCGCCTGGCAAGCGCGTGAGCCGCTCACGGCTCCGTCGACCCCCATCCAACCCCGAAAGATCAGATGGCGCGAATGGCCTGCAGGGTGCTGGTCACCGCGATCCAGTCGAACGGAGTCAGGTTGCGCTCGTTCATTTGCTCGGCCCAGGCGCGACTGACCTTTTCCAACGCCTCGCCGCGCGTGGCCCCCGTTTCCGAAATGACGATCGCGCCTTCGGTTCGGCGATCGTGTGCGGCAACTCGCCAGTGTGCAGCAGAGGCGGCGTCCGAGGCTTCATCGGGCGTGACGTGCACGTCCAACATTTTGCCTGCGCTTTCCAGCTCGAACACTTTCCCTGCACCGCTGCGGTACTGCATCGTCACTTTGCACAGGGGTTCTGGCTTTTCGGGTTTCACTCGTCGTCCTCGTCGTCTTCTGAACTGCGTGAGCCTTTGGGGCGCATGTCCCGCGCGGCGACCAGCCAGTCTTTTTTCGCCTGCTGGTAGGTCGCGCTGGTGGCGGCCGCGAGCTCTTCGATGCTGAGCGCGGGCATGCGGCGGCGCGCTAGCTCCCCGCCGAGGTGACCTTGAATCCGCGCACGGGCTTCTGCGAGGGTGCCTGGCCAACCGCCGACGACCAGCCGACCGTCGCTCTGCATGCTCTTGCACCAGACTTGCGCCCAAGACGAACCGAGCAGCAGCGGTTCTTCGCTGAGCAGCGTTTGCCTCTGGTCTGACCGGCTCGGCCGCTTGCGCGGCTCGCTCGACGATGACTCCTCCGCAAGCAGCGGAGCCTCTGCCTCGGTCATGACTTCACGCCGCGCAGCGAACGCTGGCGTGCCCTAAATGCATTCATTGAGCGTCTCTCATACCACCGCCAGCGAATTTCGTTCGGCTTTCTTTGCGCTGACGCTGCTCTTTCTAGCAGCTGTGAATCAGTTTCTGAGCGGCCATCGACCGCGTGCGCCTAGCGCACGCCCACGCACGCGTGCGTTTACCTACCTATTGCCAGTGGCGGAGGAATTCGGCGGGCCTGTGTCGAAATTGCGATGGGTTCGCGAGTGCTGCGACGCTCTTTTTTTCGTAGGGGGCCTGCGTGTGCCGACGTCGGACTCACAGAAGGAGTTGAATACGAATGTTCAAGATCAATACGCGCGTCGGGCTCGGTATTTCGGTGTTTGCGCTTTCGGCCTGTCTGACCTCGTTGGCGCTGGCGGACGCGGCCAAGGGTGAACCCGCTGGGCGCCCCCAATGTTCCGGCGAGCATGGCGGCAAGCAATCCGAAGGCGATCGCGCGCAGCACGCCGCGGAACGATTCAAGAAAGCCGATAAGAACGCCGACGGCTTTTTGACCCAGGCCGAAGTGGGCGACAAGCGTTGGACGCACATCCAAATCGCGGACGCCAACAAGGATGGCAAGATCTCGCAAGCCGAGCTCGCCCAAGCCCACGCCGACGGCAAACTCGGCCACGGTAAGCACGGCAAACGCCCTGCCTGATAGCCGAACTGCCGAACACCGTGCTCGAGCGAATCAGCTGCTCCGTCCCGCGCGGACCGTCCCTGTGCATTGCCGAATAGGGACGGCTCGCCGGGCCTGGGCGCGTGCGTTCGCTCGGCTCGCGCACGTGACCCTGCCTGAATTTGCCTGACGGATCTCGCGCCTTCCGCTACGTTTTGGCGATATGGCGCGTTGCAATCGTCGTCTGTCCGGCTGCGCATTGAGGCTGCTTTCTTTGGCCGCCGCGGCGTTGGTGCCGTCACAGGCCCTTGCCGCGCCGCGCGTGCCGACGCACGTGGCGTGCGTCGGTGACAGCATCACGTACGGCTACCTCGCCTCGAATCAAGCGACCAAGAGCTACCCGGCAAACTTGCAAATGCTGTTTGGCGCGAGTGTTCAGGTAAAAAACTTCGGTCACAACGGCGCGACGCTTTTGTCTGCACCCTTCGGGGATCTGCCGTACGAGGATCAGTCCGAGTATGCCGCCGCGACCAGCTTCGTGAGCGGTGCAGGGGCGAGCGCGGTGGTGGACGTGATCCTCATGCTCGGTACCAACGACTCGAAGAGTTACAATTGGGCCCCCGGGGGAAAACCCAAGAACGACCAACAATTTCTGAGTGACTACCGCGCCATGGTCCAGCACTTCAGCGCCTTGCCCCCGAAGCCGCTGGTCTTCTTGGCACTGCCTCTAGCGACCGGCACGAACCCCTGCTGCTCCATCGACGGCACGGTGATTCACGATGAAATCCTGCCGCTGATCAAGCAGGTCGCGGCAGAGAAGAATCTGCCGACGATCGATCTCAATACTCCGACCACGGGTCACCCGGAATACTTCCGCGACGGCGTACATCCGACCGATGAAGCGTACGCGCTGGTCGCAAAGCTGATGCACGCGGGCCTGCTCGTCGATCAAAGCTCTAGCGGCGGCAACGGCAACGGTGGCAGCGGCGGGAAAAGCGGTAGCGGGGGGAGTGCAGGAAATGGCGCGAGCGGCAGCAGCGCTGGCGGAAGTAGCGGCAATAGCGTCGGCGGCGATGGCGGGAATAGCGCCCACGTCGGCGGAGGGATCGGCGCGGCAGGCTCGGCAGGGCTTGGCAGCGCGGGCGCCCCGAGTGCTTCCTTTGCCGGCAGCGGCTCATCGGGCGCTCCGGCCTCCGGCGCGTCGGGGGGTCACGGCGGCACGGGCGGCGGCGCGGGCGCCAACGCCGCGGCCGGCAGTAAATCGACCGCCCCCCCGCCGGACGGCAGCGGCTGTAGCGTCTCTCGCCACCAACCTGAGGCTGCCTTGTCATCCGCGTTCGGCTGGCTGGGGCTCGCCTGGCTGGTCGCACGTCGTCGGCGGCGCGCTCGAGCATGAATGTGCTACACGGTCGGCCACGACCATGCTCAGTGATGCCCTCCGCAGCCAAATTTCCGGTCTCCTCGCGCACAACCCCGTGATTGTGTTCATGAAGGGCACGCGCCGCGCGCCGCAGTGCGGCTTCTCCGCGCAAGTGGTGCAAATTTTGGACGAGCTCGTGCCCGAGTACGAAACGGTGGACGTGCTCAGCTCGCCCGAGTTGCGTGATGGCATCAAGGAGTTCTCGCAGTGGCCGACCATCCCGCAGTTGTTCGTGAACGGTGAGTTCATCGGCGGTTGCGACATCGTGCGCGCCTTGCGAGAGTCGGGAGAGCTCGAGCAATTGCTGTCCAAGCCCAGCGCGCCTCCGCCGTTGCCGACCATCCACATCAGCGAAGGGGCGCTGCAAGCCTTCCGCAACGCGCTCGCAGAATCGGTCGATGGCCAGGCCGAGGTCTTGCACTTGAAGATCGACGCGCAGTTCCAAAACGATCTGTACTTTGCTCCGCGCGAGCCAGGCACGCTCGAGCTCGGCGTTCAGGGGCTGAGCTTGTTCATCGACCCTGCCAGCGCACGCCGGGCAGACGGAATGAGCATCGACTTCGTGGACGGCGCGAACGCCGGCTTCAAGATCGAGAACCCGAATCAGCCCGCCACCGTGAAGCAACTCACCCCGGCCGAGGCCAAAGCGCTCCTCGACCAGGATAAGGTGACGCTGTTCGACGTTCGCCCGGAACACGAGCGCGCTCTTGCCAGCATTGCTCGAGCCCGCGCGCTGGACGAGGCTGGGCAAGAGTACTTATTTTCGCTGGATCGCAGCGCGCCGATTGCCTTTCTGTGTCACCACGGAATGCGCAGTCAAAACGCAGCTCAGCAGGTGTTGGCGGAGGGGTTTCGTAACGTGTACAACGTGCGCGGTGGTATTCACGCCTGGTCGGAAACCGTCGACCGCAACGTGCCGCAATATTGATTCAGTCGCAGATTTACCGATTCAGAGGCGCCATGTCATCGCATCCCACGAATTTCCAAGGCTCGGTTACTGATGCTCTGCGCGAGGCCATCGAAGCGGCCATCCCCGGTTCGCAGGCTCAGGTAGCTGGTGGCGGCGGTCACTTCACGATCGAGGTGGTTTCCAGCGCGTTCGCCGGTAAGGGCATGCTCGAGAGCCAACGCTTGGTGTACAGCGCGATCGCGCATTTGATGAAGGGCGATGCTCCTCCGGTGCATGCGGTCGACAGCTTGAAGACGCGCGCTCCGCAGGCGACCTGAGGCGTGGCTTCGGGAGCGCCCGAGGCGCCGATGCATTCGATCGATTTCCACGCGCATCACTCGCCGCAGGGCGCTTACGCCACCTTCACCTGTGGTCGCTTTGCTGCTGGCGGCGGTCCGACGATCGAAGGCGTTCAGCCAGCGAGCATGGATCTGGTCATCGGCTATGCCGACGGCGGCACGGACGACATGCACGCGCTGCCGTTCTTTCGCGGCGCGGATATCCCCGATTTTTCGGACTTTGCCACGGACGCGGCGACTCCGCCGCGCAATCGTCGCTTGCTCCTGGCAGACCCCGAGCGACACTACCAACGCTCGGTGGACACCTGGGTTGCAGGTGATTTCAGCTTCGCCATCTACACGCCGGTGCGAGCGCTGCCCGATCCTGAGGCTGTCGGTGTCGAGCGGCTCGGGCCCTGTTTGTTGCCCGCCGTCGCTGCTCGCCTCACGCTGACCAATTCGAGTGCGCTGACGCGGCGCTTGGTATTTGCGATCACCGTCGGTCGCCAATGTCGCTTGCTGGTGGACGAAGTGCCAGGGGCGAAAGCAGTCGCCTGGGGTACCGACTTGGGCATCGCGGCGCGCGACGTACCGGGCCTCGAGGCCTGGGTCGCTTTCAGCGAGCTCGAGTACTTGACCTCGAACAGGAGTCACCTACTGGGCAAGACGTGCGGCTTTGCGCTCGAGGTTCCGCCCGGACAAACCCGCAGCCTCGATCTGTCGTTCGGCTTTTGCCGCGCGGGCGTGGTCACGACGGGCCTCGAGTGTCACTATCTCTACACGCGCTTCTATCCCACGCTCGCCAGCGTTTTGCGCGCAGGCATCGAGCAGCACGCGCTGTTGCGGGCCACAGCGGAGGCGCAAGCCGTCGAGCTCGAGCAACGCATTCCGGATCCGCATCAACGCTTCTTGCTGGCGCACTCGGAGCGCAGCTATTGGGGCAATACCCAACTGCTCGACCACGCTGGGCGCCCGCTGTGGGTCGTGTTGGAGGGCGAGTATGCGATGATCAACACCCTCGATTTGAGCGTCGATATGGCGTTCTACGAGGCCCAAAACCATCCCTGGACGTTGCGCAACCTGCTGGACCAATTCGCACGACGTCACTCGTACGTGGACCGCCTGACGCGGCCAGCGAGTCGCGCCGGCGGCATGGAGCTCGGGCACGTTCGCGACCCGAAGCTGGTCGAAGGTTTGCTCTCGCCGCCCGAAGAAACGGACTTGCCCGGTGGGATCAGCTTCAGCCACGACATGGGCGTAGCCGGGCAGTTCACGCCCGCTGGCAGCTCCAGCTACGAGATCGCGGGCGTGATTGGCTGCTTCAGTTTCATGACCGCGGAGCAGCTGGTCAATTGGATCTTGATTGCCGCGACCTACGTACTGGTCAGCGATGACGAAGCCTGGCTCGAGGGCAAGCTATCGGTCTTGCGGAGTTGTCTGACCTCGCTACAAAATCGTGATGACCCCGATCCGGCGCGGCGCAACGGCTTGATCAGCCTCGACTCGTCTCGCTGCGCTGGGACCTTCGAAATCACGACCTATGACAGCCTCGACTCCAGCCTCGGCCAAGCGCGCAATAGTCTGTACCTGGCGAGCAAGACTTGGGCAGCCTGGCACGCCCTAGGTCTTCTGTTCGAGCGCGCGGCCCTTCCGGAGCTTTCAGAAGTAGCCCGCGACTCCGCCAGTCGCTTGGAACGAACCGTGCTCGGTTGGTACGATCCCGCGCTCGGCTACTTGCCTGCGCTGCGAAAGGGGTGTTCGAGCGCGATCTTGTCCGCGGTCGAAGGTCTGGTTTTTCCGCTGTTTTGGAAACAGCGGGATTTGTTGGACCCGAGCGGTGTTCACGGCCCATTCTTGGCGCAATTGAAGGGCCACCTGCAGCGCGTGCTCGAGCCGGGGCTCTGCCTATTTCCGGACGGCGGATGGAAACTGTCCAGCACTTCCGACAATAGCTGGCCGAGCAAAATCTTCATTTGTCAGCACGTGGCCGAACGGGTGTTCGACATCGTGCCGGACGGTGTCAGCCACGCCGTGCACGCTTCCTGGCAGCAGCTCGGCTGCGCGGATTGGGCCATGACCGACCAGTGCTTTGCCGGCATCGGCAAAGGGTCCAAGTACTACCCGCGCGGTGTGACGTGCTGGCTCTGGCTCGAGCCGCTCGGCTAGTCCAAGCCCGCCAAGCGCCGCGCCAGGGCCTCGACCCGCAGCATCGCGTTCAGGTTGCTCGTGCGGTGGGCGTGATCCATGGCAGCGAACAGATGAGTTTGCTCTCGCAGGAGGCGCTCCGGCTGAAGCTCGAGCAAGCTCACGTAGTGCTCGAACACCAGCTCGGGGTCCAGCTCGGTGCGCTTGATCACTGCGTGGCGGACCACCGCATGCAGCGTGTAGCGGTCGGTCACCGGTTCTTGCACCAGGTGCCAGTCGCGCAGCGGATCGAGAGCGCCGCTCAGATCACCGCGGATCTTGGCCAATTTTGCCAGAGAGTCGAGGTCGACGTGATCGCCTTCGATGTGTGCGAGGACGCCCAAAATGCGGCGGCTCTGGGGCGACAATCTTTGCCATGCCCACGCCACCAGGAACGCGATCTCCGGCAAATCGTCCTCGTGATCGATCACGCGCACGCGTTGTACTCCGCGCTGTTCCAAAAATGCGGCAAGCTCCGCCACCGTTGCCGCGCCCGAGCCGACCATGCCATCGGCGATGTCGAGCGCGAGCGGGTTCCAGCGCAGCATGCGCGTCAAGCGTGCGACACGCGGAAACGCGCTGCGCCCCGCAGTGACGTTCGGCGCGGTCACCGGAAAGATGAGCACCCCAGCTAGCAGACAACGGCGCGCGGTGATTACGAAAGTAACTGGCGAGTGCGCGAACGCATCCAACAACCGCGCCATGGCACGGTCATCCTCGTGATTGTCGAGCACGATCAGCCGCGGCCCGCTTCGCTCTAAGAAAGCGTTCAAGCGCGGGACGCGGTCGTCGCCGCCCGGCAAACCGAAGCGCAGCGCGAGCATCTCCGTCAGCGTGTAAAAATCCCAAGAGCCGACTCGAAACCACGAAACTCGACCTTCGAAAAAGCGCGCTAGTCGATGCGCCAATGCCGCGGTCAACATCGACTTGCCGCTGCCCCCCGCGCCGACCAAGGCCAGCCGCGTGGGCGCTGTTTCTTCGATGGTTTTGGCGAGGGTGGCCAGTTCGGTCGCGCGTCCTTTGAGCCCGCGTGGCGCGGGCGGCAGATCGAGGGCAGGCATGCAGGCGGTGAGCGTACACCGAACGCGCGTAACCCTCGGCAGTCATCGCAGTCGCGCTGCTTTTCTGCGCTACTGCGGTACTCGAACTCCGTGACCCTGGTCGAATCAGAAAAAAATCTGACCCGAATCGGCGAGCGGCTGAGACTGATCCTCGGATGTGTCGCGTTCGAGGTCTCGCATTCGGGTGACGGTTTCGCGAGCGTGTCCTTCACGGATCACGATCTCCGAGTCGTCGAAGGTATTTATTTTTGACAACAATGCCCCGCGAAAATCGGATCCCATTTGTGCTACTGCGAACGACTGACTGCTAGCGCAGCGGACACCATTTAATGAGCAGCGCGGACCTGCCGCCAGACTGCAATCTTCGAGTCAGCGCAGACCTCCTAGCGATTGGCCCGCGTTCGGCTACTAAAAGGAAGCCATGATCACTTCTAAGCAACGCTCTCTTATTGGTTTGGCGGCGCTGTGCGCGCTCGCCTCGTCTCAAGCGTGCAGCAGCAGCGACGACACGGGCGGCGCAGCCGGCGCAGCTGGTGCTCACGCCGGTGCTGCGCCCGTTGCTGG
>Ga0164308_10000123_pt1 | contig 38594 bp, 35 predicted proteins | sample Whisoiple_246_MG_FD_109983 | JGI IMG/M metagenome (GOLD analysis project Ga0164308, IMG submission 109983) | Soil microbial communities amended with fresh organic matter from upstate New York, USA - Whitman soil sample_246_MG | ecosystem: Environmental > Terrestrial > Soil > Unclassified >... | reverse complement strand
GGTTCAATCCGGGAGTCGCCCACGTCGAGAACTGGGCGCAGCCCGAGCTGCGATGCGGGAACGCGATCGCCCCCGCTTGCTAGCCCTGGGGTTTGCGGCCGAGCAGCTTCTCTGCCAGGTGACCGCCGAGTTCGAGGGTCATGAGGCGCTCCACGGCGGCTTCTTTTTCTTCGCGTTCACCGGGAGCGTATTGGAACTCGATGCCCATCCCGCACGGGTTGGCTTTGGTCGCCTCTTCAGCGGGCGTGGTCCAAATCACTTTTCCGCGCAGGCGCACGGGTTCGACCATGTGCGGCACGCCGAGCGCGAACACGAAGTCAGTGCCCACGGGCAGCGGCTTGTCCGTGGCGATGAAGGTGCCGCCCCGCGAGATGTTCTTGGTGTAGTCGGCGAAGAAGGTGTTGAGCCGTTTGTATTCGACTTTCAGCTCGATAGGGGCTCGATAGCCCGATCGCCGGTCATCCTTTTCGCCTGAGCTCATCTGTGTGACAGGTTAGTCTATTCCGGGGCTGCCGGGGCCAAGACCAGAGCAAACGGGGGAAAACTGCGGGGGAAAATGCTACACCCGGCGGGTGCGCGACCCCTATGAGGTGCTCGGTGTAGGCCGAGAGGCATCCGAAGCAGAGATCAAGACGGCTTTCCGAAGGCTCGCGGCGATCCACCATCCGGACAAGAATCCCGGGGATCCCGAGGCCGGTGTGCGCTTCAAAGAGGCAAACCTCGCACATCAGATCCTGAGTGATCGCGACAAGCGCGCTGCGTTCGACCGGTATGGCGAGGCCGCGTTCCGACCAGGGGGGGGCACGCCGGGCGGGATCGACTTCGGGGACATGGCAGGTTTCGAGGATCTGTTCGGCGATCTGTTGGGCGCGTTCGGCATCCGCACCGGCGACCGCGGTGACATCAAGAAGAACCTGGAACTGAGCTTCGAGGAAGCGGCCCTCGGCTGTGAGCGCGAGGTGAGCTACGAGCGACTGGATACGTGCGAAGGCTGCGCCGGCCGCGGCGCAGAGCCGGGTACGCGCGTCGAGACCTGTTCGGCGTGCGCCGGGCGCGGCAAGGTGCGCTTTCAGCAAGCGTTGTTCCCGATTGCGGTCGAGCGGCCTTGCTCACGTTGCCGCGGGACGGGCCAAATGGTGCTCACGCCCTGCCGGGTGTGTGGCGGTAAAGGGCTAGCCAAGACCGAGCGCACGCTGGCGGTGGAGATCCCGGCGGGCATCGAAGATGGCGCCACGCGCACCGTGAGCCAAGCGGGAAACCGCGTGCGCGTCGACAAGCCGCCGGGCAACTTGGAGCTGGTGATTCAAGTCGCTAGTCATCCCTTCTTCCGGCGCGTAGGCGAAGACGTAGTGTGCCGGGTGCCGATCAGCTTCGCGCAAGCGGCGCTGGGTGGGGAAATCGACGTTCCTAGCCTGGCGGGCAAGCTCAAACTGCGCGTGCCGCCATCAACGCAGTCGGGAGCGGTGTTGCGCGTGCGCGGCAAGGGGTTCCCGTACCGGATGCGTACGGGGCGCGGCGATCAGTTGGTGGAGGTCACCGTCGAAGTCCCGTCGCAATTGAGTGATCGCGCGCGAGCCCTGATCGAAGAGTTGGGTCGTGAACTCGGCGAAGACGTGCAGCCGCAACAACACAGCTTCCTCGAGAAGTTGCGAGGGCTCTTTGACTGAAAGGCGAACAGCAGACATGCGCGCGGTGACCTTCGACTTTGGACAAACCCTGGCCGAGCTCGATCATGATTTCTTGCAGCGCCGCGCGCACACTTTCGGCGCGGAGCTCGATCCCTCGGCCTCGCGCGCCGCGACCGTCAGCGCTTGGCACGCGTACGGCACCGCCAAGGCGTTGGGGCACGCGCGCGCCTGGCAGGCCATGATTCTAGAGTACCTGCGCGCGGGCGGCGTGCACAAGATCCGCGCCGAAGAGGCCGACGCGCAGTACGCGGAAAAGATCGCGCAATTGTTGTGGGACGGCCAGCCCACGCACAACCTGTGGCGTAAGCCGATTGCCGGCATGTTCGAGCTCGCCGCTGAGCTCGCTGCTCGGCAAGTGCCGATGGGAATCATTTCCAACTCCGAGGGGCACCTCGCCGAATTGCTCGAAGAGCTCGGCTACGGCGCGCTGTTCCCCGTGGTCATCGACTCTGGGCGCGTCGGCGTCGATAAGCCCAACCCGCGCATCTTTCAACTCGCGGCAGAGGCGCTCGCCGTCGACATTTCGCAGATTGTGCACGTTGGAGACGCTTGGGAAGCCGATGTCATGGGGGCCCGGGCCGCCGGCGCTCAGGCCATCTGGTACGCGCCGACCGACGACCGCCCGTTACCCGAGGGCGTGATTGCGTGCCGCAACGCGGAAGACCTACGCCAAGCACTGCGAACCTTTGGCGTCGGTTGACGCGCGCTAGGAGAGTCGATGGAAAACCGAAAGATTGGTCTGCTCGGCGCAGGCAACATGGCAAGCGCGCTGATCCGAGGCCTGCTGAGCTCGAAAACCCTGGGCCCAGAGCAGATCCGCGCCAGCGACCCGCGCAGCGATCAGCTCGCTGAACTCGAAAAGAACTACGGCATCCAAACGCACACGGACAATGCCGAGCTCTTGGCCTGGGCGAACGTCATCGTGCTCGCGGTGAAACCGCAAGTGATTGGCCAAATTTTGGAGCAAGCAGCGAGCCTGCTCAAACCCGATACGCTCGTGATCTCGATCGCCGCAGGCGTACCGCTCTCGGCGCTCGAGGCCCGCTTGCCTGGCACGCGCGCGCTGCGCGCGATGCCCAACACCGCTGCCATCGCTCTGGCCGGGGCCACCGGGATCGCCGGCGGCTCGCACGCCACGCCCGAAGACCTACGCTTCGCGCGCACGCTGTTCGACGCCATAGGTCGCTCCACGGTGCTCGACGAATCCGCGCTCGATGCGGTAACTGGGCTGTCCGGGAGCGGTCCGGCATACGTGATGTTGATCATCGACGCGCTCGCGGACGGCGGGGTGAAAGTGGGCCTGAACCGCGAGACCGCTCTGATGTTGGCCGCACAGACCGTGTACGGCTCCGCCAAATTGCTGCTGGAAACCGGCGAACACCCGGGCCGACTGAAGGACATGGTCACGAGCCCGGGAGGCACGACCATCGCTGGCTTGCACGCGCTGGAAGCGGGCGGGCTCAGGCACACGCTGATGAACGCCGTCGAAGCCGCGACTCGTCGCGCCACTGAGCTCGGCCAAGCGATGGCGACGAAGCTCAGCAAGCGCTGACAAAAAAATAGTGTCCGCGCAAAGGGGCCGGGGGGGGACAGCCTCGCTCTACGCGGACGAGTGGTTTGTAGCAGCGAGAAACTGGAAACGCAAACCCGTCGTGATCGAAAAACTCTCCCGAGTCGTTCCTTTTTCGAGCGCGGACCGGAAGCTCGCCACACAGCATTTCAAAACTGAAATGCGACGACGCGTTTTCGCAAACCAGCCACGCGCAGCGACACGCTGGCGTATGTCAGGGTGCGCAGAGGTAGCCCCAGCGGCGCCCGAGTGGCCGACGATCGGAGACGGTGAGGGGGACCGCTCCGACCAAGGCGGAAGCAAGATTGCCGCCCCCACGGTTGAGCGGACCATCGCTCTCGGCCGCCAGTGCGCGCGTGCACAAGCCGCGCGCCGACCAGATGAATTGCGCTTCGATACGGCGGGTGTTCAGCGGCTCCCCGGTTGCGGCAAAGCGCAAGTTGGGTTCTAGCGACGGGGGCCCGCTGAGCAAGAAACCGTCTGCATCCGAGACACAGGGCGGCGGCATCTGCGAGAGCTCGGCTGGGCTGGCGAAAAGCGGAGCCTGCAGCGTGTGGCTCACCGCATCGATCGGGTAGAGGTACCAACCTCGACCGGTGACCCAAATTCCCAGCTCTTCCCCGCGGGCGCCGTGTACCAGGGTTGCGGAGCCGAGGTCGTGTCCAGGATCCGGGTACTCGGCCAGGCGCTCCACGCGACCGCCTGACAGCTTAGACAACACGAAGCCGTGCGTTTCGTTGAACGAGGCGAGGTACCAGGCGTCGGTCAGTTTCGCCACGCTACTCAGCATTCCGAAATTGAACCCGAGCCGACCAGCGTTCGGAAGCCGGACTACCGTTTTGCCGTCCTCGACCAACAATAGGTCGAGCAAGCCACGCGAGCTTGCAAGCACCGCGGCAGCGCGTTGATTCCCATCCAACACCGCGCGCCATGAGGTGGGGTTGCCGGACGAGTCGAAACCGAAGGCTTCTGACGCGGCCGTTGAGTCGGGCCAAGGGCTGCGGCTGAGCGCGCTCTGCAGCAGGCCGTGGCGGATTTGAAAGCGGTCGAGAAGCCGTAGCTGCAGGTGACCCACATGCGTCCAGTCCGCGCTCCGTTCACCCCAAATGTACGCTCGGAAGCCTGCTCCCTCGCTGTCGCTCGGCCCCACGTCGTAGCCAATCTCCCCAGGGCCCAGTGTGGGCGCGGCGAACTCCAAAAACGGAGCCCATGGCGGGCTCGCCGCGTCGTCCGCACGGACGTTGGCGCGGCCGCGAGATAACAGGGGCAGCGCGGCCTCACTGCTCTCACCGCTGGCCTCACAGCGCAGCGCCCAACGACTTCCGCCGGGCTGCAGTAGCCGGGTGCTATCCGGCAAGTTGGCGATCGCCAGCCGTGGTGCGCCCGCGCGCGCGCGGAAGCCGACGCGCACGAACCCGGCGAACGCGCAGCCGAGCTCCGAACAGCCCTGTAGGCGGGCATCGTCGCGCAGCTCGCGCCCGGCGTCGAATTCGGATGGCAGCTCGACGTCGGTCCATTCGAAGCCCCCGTCGCTGCTCTCGCGCGTGCGGCCGGTGCGCCCGACGAGCAGTCCGCGGCTGCCGGACAGCAATGCGCGATCGATGCCGTTTTCGGGACGCCCGATTGCGACGCTGCCATCGAGAGCGACACGCACACCGGCAAAGGGTTCGTTGCCCACCACCCACCCTGCGAGCACGCCGACTTCTTTGGTTGGCGTCTTCGAGAGCGCCGTCGGCGGGTCGGGCGTGGCGTCCGACGGGACTGGCGGCTTGGACGGTAACTCCACGAAACCGTCGAGCCACAGCCCTTTTTCCAGCAGTGCCACCGGCCCGGAGCTGGGCAACTTGAGCGCGATGCGCTGCTCTCGTCCCTGAGGGTCGATCAGGGATAGGAAACCACGTGCGCCGAGCCGGGGTGGAACGATCACTGCCACCCGCCCGTCGGCGAGTGCCACCAAGCGTTCGACTCCGAGATCGCCACGCACACGGATCTCGCTGAATTCTCCGGACTTTCTGGCGATGCAATAGCTGCCCGGGAGTGCCGGTAAGGAGCCCGCGCAGGAGCCGCGAATCACCAGTGAGCCATTGCCGCTGGCTGCTACGTAGCGTGCGCCGCTGAAAGTTCGCACGCGGCGCATGCGGAACGGCGGCTCGAACGCATACAGCGCCGTTTGGTTCGGACCGTCGTTGCACACGAAGCCGGCGCTCGGGCCATAATCGAGCGCCGTGCACTCGCCCCCCCCGGAATAAGCGTGGTCGTCACTCTCCAGTAGTTTGCCGTCGGTCGCCCGAAGGCGCAGTAACTGGCCGGAGTTCGCGAGCAACAGCGAGCCGTCCGAGCCGCGGAACCCGCGCAGCACCGCGAGCTTGAGCGCTCCGCGGCCGAGTCGCTCGCGCGCGTGGGGCTCGCCTTGGCCCGAGTTGGCGCCGCGCAGAGCTTGCGCAACCGCGTTCTCGCGTGGAGGAGCATTGGGCTGATCGCGGCGCGTGAACGTACCGGTGCCATCCAAGTCGAGCACGCCTTCGGGTCCAGTCAGCCGCAGCGCGCCGTCTTGGACCTCGGTACTAGTTGGCGAAATGCCGAGCGGGTGCCAAGAAACACCGGCGTCGAAGCTAACCAGGGAGCCGCGCAAGGGCACCGACAACGCTCCGAACCAACCGTCGACGAAAGCCATTTTTCCGTAGCTGGGCGAGGGCGGCAAGCTCCCCAAGCCTTGTGCGGTGCCGTGCTCCGCGTCGAGCGCGACGATCCGCTCCGGATGATGTGCGACCACGTACAAACGATCGAAACCTGCGATCACCTGCTCGGCTTCGAAATCCAAGCGCGCGAAGGGTTCGAGCTCGCCGGTAAACGAACGCGAGCGAAAGAACAAAGTGGTGTTGGAGGATTGGACGTAGAACAGAAATCCGCCGCCGAGCCGTGCTGGCAGTTCGATCGCGCGCACGCTGCGCGCGGTCGGCAGGTACTCGCGCGAAAGTTCGACCGCGCCGTCCGGCCTCGCCAGAAGGCGCAAGCCGTAGCTGACGATGCGTTGACTGCCGTCTTTTTCTTCGCCCACCACGCTGACCGCGGAGCCCTCCAGTGGCGGGAACAAGCGCGGGCCTAGCTCTTCCGCGGTGGTCGCCCCGAGCGCAGCCTGGGTGGACAAGGAGTTAGCTTTGGCCCGCGGCGCGGCCGCGAGCGGCGGCACGGGAGCACGCGCCGGGCTGCCGGCGCAGGCCGCCACGAGCGCAGCCCCCGAGGCGACGAAAACGCTGGCCGAAAGCCAGAAATACCGGGCGCCGTGTGGCATCGCTTTTAGCGTAGCGCCTCGGCGGTCGCCCGCGTAGTGGTAAGCCCAAATGAGCGAAACGCGGCGCCCCACCTCGCCCTTGGCCGAAGAGATCCTCGGGCTGTACTTCCCTGTCTTGGACCACGGCTTCGTGTCCTTGGTGGACTACATGGGCACCGATGAATGCATCGAGCGCGCGGCCCGCGTGAGCTACGGCTACGGCACTCGCCAGACCAGCCAAACCCGCGGTCTCCTCCGCTACCTGCGCCGGCACATGCACACCACGCCGAGCGAGATGATCGAATTCAAGTTCCATTGCTCGATGCCGATGTTCATCGCAAGACAGTGGATTCGCCACCGCTCCGCCAACGTGAACGAGTACAGCGGCCGCTACTCACTGATGCCCATGCTCTTCTACACGCCTACTGAAGAGCAGCTGCAAACCCAGAGCAAGAAGAACAACCAGGGCCGTAGCGGCACCGTGGTCGAAGCCGCCAAGTACACCGAAGCGGTGCGCCGCTGGAACGAAATCCGAGAAAAGAGCCGCGAAGCCTACGAGTGGATGACGCTCGAGGACATGGCTCGCGAACTCGCGCGCATCGACCTGCCACTTTCCACCTACACCCAGTGGTATTGGAAGATCGACCTCCACAATCTGCTCCACTTCTTGAAGCTGCGCGTCGATCACCATGCGCAGTGGGAAATTCAGGAGTACGGCCGCGTGATGGCCGGCATGCTCAAGCGCGTGGCCCCGCTCAGCTACGAAGCTTGGATCGACTACGACGTGTGCGGCGACCGCGTGAGCCGCATGGAACTCGACGCGCTCCGCAAGCTCGTCAGCATCGACGCTGAGACCTTGCGCTCGCGCGATGGCGTCAGCCTGGATCCAACCGCACTGGCCGAAGGCGGGCTCGCGAAGCGCGAAGCCGCCGAGCTGATCGCCAAACTCTTGCCCAAGAGCGTGCCCGATTTCGAGTTGGACTTGTCCAAGGCCAGTTCCGCCGAGGTGTTTGCCGAAAGATTTGCGCAAGCCGTGCCGAAGGTGGACAAGGCCAAGCCGGCGCTCTGAGTGATTGGGGGGGGCGCACGCCCGAGGCGCGGGCTGGCGGAGGTGGCGCGGGCGACTTATAAACGAAGGAAGCCATGGCCTCGCCTGCACCAAACCTGACTCCGGACCTATCCACGCTCGATTTGGACGAAGAAATTCGCCGACTGAAGCGCGAGCGGAACGCGGTGATCCTGGCTCACTACTACCAAGAGAGTGAAATCCAGGACCTGGCCGATGTGATCGGGGACTCGCTGCAGCTCGCCCAGGCCGCGCAGAAGACCACGGCGGACGTGATCTTGTTCGCGGGGGTGCACTTCATGGCAGAGACGGCCAAGATCCTGAACCCGGAGCGAATCGTGCTCGTCCCGGACATGAAGGCGGGCTGCTCGCTGTCCGACGGTTGCCCGGTGGATCGCTTCAAGGCTTGGAAGGCGCGTCACCCCGGCGCCGTAGTGGTCAGTTACATCAATTGCTCCGCCGCGGTGAAGGCCGAGAGCGATTACATCGTGACCTCCAGCAACGCGGTCAAGATCGTGAATTCGATCCCGCGCGAACAGAAGATCCTATTCGCTCCGGACAAGAATCTGGGCCGCTGGGTGGCCAAGCAAACGGGCCGCGATGATCTGGTGCTTTGGCAAGGCAGCTGCATCGTTCACGAGACCTTCAGCCTACGAAAGCTGGAAGACATCCGCATTGCTCACCCAGAGGCCAAGGTGATCGCGCATCCCGAGTGCGAAGAACCCTTGCTCGATCGCGCAGACTTCATCGGTTCGACTGCTGCGCTGCTGCGCTACGTCGAAAACGACAACGCGCGTGAATTCATCGTCGTGACCGAATCCGGGATTTTGCACCAAATGCAAAAGCGCGCGCCGGGCAAGACGCTGATCCCGGCTCCGCCCCTGGCCAACTGTGCCTGCAACGAGTGCCCCTTCATGCGCCTGAACACGCCGGAAAAGGTGTATCTCGCGCTCCGCGATTTGGAGCCTCGTTTGGAGATGGCCGAAGAGCTCCGCGCGCGCGCGCAAGTGCCGATCGATCGCATGCTCGCGCTGAGCTGAGCTGAGCTCGAATCAGGGTGAGTTTCGGGAGGGGTCGCCGGGCAGGCGGCGCGGGGGGCGAATCGTCGATGTAAGAAAATCCGTATGAGCCGCCCGCGCATTCCGATCATGGGCCCGCGGATCTTTATTGGATGCGAAAGGTGGATTCGAAGACGGCGGCCGCCATCAGAGCTCGCATCGATGCTTTGAACGACGCTTGTCGTATCCTGCTCGCACTGGCCTTGATGCTAGAACTGAGTGGTCATTATCTCGCAGCAGCCAAGTCGCAGTGGGGCGTCGCAGCGATCGTCCTCGCCAAGTTGTTTTGGATCGTCGGCCTCGCGGTCTATGCAGAAGCACGCGGACGGAGCTGGTTGTGGGGCTCACTCGGCTTGATAGGCTGCATCGGTTACGCAGGCCTCGGCGCGTGCCTAGGTAAGCGGTGTCACGCCTGTCGGGCTCAGGTGACCGGTCCGAGCTGTAGCCACTGCTCCGCACCGACTATCGCGTGAGCTAGAGCTGGGCCGCCATCGGCCTCGCGCCTGGCGTGGACGGCTCGCACTTGGAGCTGCGCGCAACCGCCGCTCGAGTCAGCGCGCGCTGTGGCAATTCGCAGATGTTTTGACGTGACAACCGTTTGCCGTCGTTGCCTCGGTGTCGAGGTACACCGCGTCGGCTCGCCAACCATTGTTGGCGGCGCCGCGAGTGACGACGGTATCGGCACCTTGATCATCGATACAAGTAGAGCTCGCGCGCAGGTAGGCGATCTCCGTTCGTGCCTCGAACGCGAGTTGACAGCTCGGTCCGCCGGGTAGTCCCGGCACGAGCACCCGCGACGGGACGAGGAGCGTCAGATTGGACGTGGTCCCCCGTTCGAACCGCATCACATCGGCAGGTGCGTGCGCGAGATCGGCATGGAGAACGCCCTGTCCACAATCGATCTCGCGTTGACCCGAGTCGCACAGCCACTCGCCGAGAAACGGCTCGGCGCGGTCGGTCGAGTCCGGTGCGTGGCCGCAGCCTACGGTAGCCACCAGCCATAGCCCCACCCATCCCAAACGCATTGCTTCAGGATACGCTCAATCAGGCACTCTCGTCGAAGATTCTAGCTCACTCGGGTAGGCGGTGGGCTCACCCCCGGGTGTGCCCACCGGATCTGGTTGGCAACGGTCGAAGGCACGGCTTACCGTGCTCCCCACGATGAATCCCGAATGGCTGGCCGCCGCCGCGCGTTACAACCGCTGGATGAACGACAAGCTGTACGCGCTAGTCGCCACGCTGAGCGACGAAGCGCGCAAGCGCGATAGCGGCGCGTTCTTCAAGTCGATCCACGGCACACTCAACCATCTTTTGCTCACCGATCGCGTTTGGCTCGCGCGCTTCAAGGGTTTGACTGCCCCGGAAGGGTTCATGGCGCCAGGCATCCGCTCGCTCGACCAGGAGCTCTACGCAGAGTTCGACCAGCTCCGCCAGGAACGAGCCGCTACTGACGATGAGCTCTCGGCTTGGGTTCTCGGCCTCACCTCCGAACGGCTCGCGGCCCCGCTCGTGTTCACGCGGCGCGGTCACCGGCTGGAGTGTCCGCTTTGGGGCGCGGTCGCTCATGTCTTCAATCATCAAACTCATCATCGCGGCCAGATCACCACGCTACTCTCGCAGCAGGGCCACGATCCCGGCGTGACCGATCTGTTCGCGATGCTGCGTGAGGAAGCAGCGCAGGCCGCGTCAGCTGGCGAATAGCTGCTGCCGAGTTCACTGCGACCGCATCGGGCGCGATCACTTCTGGGCGGCTTCGGCTATTTGCTCGCGCCCGCAAGGTGCGCCACGGCAACCAGGGTGGCCATCAACGCCAGCTGCGGCGCCAGCGATAACCGAGCAATTTGACGAATGATCGGCAGCGTGGAGGCCATGAGCCCTGCTACTTCTTCGGGATGCCCTGGCCCGGCAAACGGCCGTACGCTTCTTCCGCGAGCCGCACGAGGTCGCCGCATTCGCTCAGGTCGAGGTTCTTGAGCTCGAGCGGATCCGTGGCGACGTCGTGGCACTTCCAGCCGGTGTCCCAGGCGCGCGATTCGATCTTGAGGTTCTTCTGCATGATGCCCCAGTTTTCGAAGGCGCAGCTCCAGACCCCGGTGCAGTTGCTCATCAGCAGTGGCTGATCGCTGAGAGGCGGACGCAGCAGGCTGTGGCCGGGCATGTGGGTTTTGTAGGTCGCGATGCCCGGGTCTTGGCCCACGCCCATCAGGTCCAAGATGGTAGGCGCGAGGTCGACGTGGAAGACGTACTCGTGTTGCTTGTCGCGGAGACTGCGGGCTTCTTCAGCGGTGAGCGTCCCCGGGGGGGCGTCGATCCAGCCGGGCACGTGGATCTCCTCGTCGAAGATGCTGAAGGTGTGACCCATCTGGTTGTGTTCGCGGAAGGCCTCGGCGTGATCGCTGGTGTATACGATTACGGTGTGTTTGCCGGCTTCGGTGGAACGCACGTACCCGAGCATCTTGGCCAGGTGTTGGTCCTGTTGGTAGACCGCGTTCTGGTAGAAGTTTTTGAAGTACGGGTTGTCTTCCGCCGCTTTGCTGGTGGTCGACGGTTGAAAAGGCTGCGGACCATCCGGCTCGAGGTAGTACGGATAATGGACGTTCGATAGCTGAACGACGGCCATGAACGGCTCGCGCAACGTGCCAAACTCTCGAATCACCCGATCGGCGAGCAGGCCCTCGGGGGCGCCCATATCCAGATCGGCGGTGGGCTCGAGATCGGTGGCGCTGAAGAATTTGCTGACGCCCAGGTTCTTGACCCACAGCCTGGCGTTGCCGAACAGCATGTTTTGGCTGGTCCAGAACGCGGTGTCGAACCCGGCAGCGTGCGCGTAATCGAAGATCAGCGGCCAAGTGTGGAGATTGTCGCGTGTTTCAGCGGGACCGAGACCCGACCAGAGCACGGCCAAAGAGACCGCGGTGGTCGAGTCCATTGAGCGCATTTGCGGGAACGCGAAGCGTTCGGGAAACAGCTGATTGGTACCCTCGGTGCGGCGGCAGCCGGGCTCGTAGGCGATGCAAGTCGCGTCTGCGCGCACGCTTTCCAAAATCACGAACAGCACGTTGCGCTTGGGCGTAGCCGCCGGATGCAAGGGCGGAACCGGCAGTGATTCGCGCGCACGCGGCCGCATTTGGTTCGATTGTTCGCTCAAGCCGAACTGGGTGGCGAGCAGGCCGCCCACGGCGTTCAGGTACAGCACGTCCGGCGGCGCGGCCTGCAGGTGGCGGTGCTGTGCAGGGATCGCAAAGCTTGCCAGGAGCAAAGCCGGAGCGACGAAGCCGGTGAAGCGCGCGCGCACTCGAGGTGCTCGCAGCCAGCGGCGTGCAAACCAGATCAGGCCTAGAGCAACGCACAACGGCGGCAGCTTCGCGCGCAAGTAGTTGCCGTAGTCGGCCAGCAGCTGATTGACCACGCTATCTTTGAAGTTCGATGCGAACAGGGAAACATCGAGGTTCAGGTAAGCGTTGTATTGGCTGTAAAAGTAGGTCTGCCCGCCCACGGCGAAGGTGAAGCCGATCACGAACAGCGCGGCTGCCAACCAGCGCAGCGCGCCGCGACGGCGCGACGCCGCGTGCAGCAGCACGCTCCACACCAGCGCGCCCTCCGTCAGCGAAGCGACGTAGTAACCCTTGTGCCAAAGGTCCAGGCCGGAGAGCCGCGCGCCGCGGCGCGAGAGGTCCATGCCGAGCACGACCAAGGTGGGCACGAGTAGCAGCATCGGCGAAAACAGCCGTCGCTGGCGAGTAAGGCGCTGCAACCGCGCGAAACGATTGGAAGCGAGCAGCGGCACGGTCAGTGCGGCTGGATCGCGCTCGATTTTAGGGGCTCCCGGCACGGCGAGCCGCGCAGTGTAGTCGAATCGTCACCAAACGCGCACTTCTTTGCTTCGGCCGGCAAGATTCCGAGCAGCGCTCAAGTCTGGTCGCAGACGTCCGTTCTGTCCCGGCATGGGACCGCTGCGCCTGCTGAAATCGACGCTCACTTTGCTGCTGCTGGCTTCGGCCTGCAAGCAGCCGGCGGCGGCCGTCACACCCGAAAAAGAGATTCTTTCTCACGAGGCGAAGCAGGGCAAGGGCCGCGCTGAAGCAAAGCGCGGCAGCGAGGAAGGCAAGGCCGAGGAGAAAGCCGACGAGCCCCCTCAAAAGTACACGGTGCCGTTCGCTTGGGAGACCTCGAAGGCCGAACCGTTGGCTCTCACGCGGGCATTCTTGAAAGAGTCCTTCGAAGACAACAAGACTTACATGGAGCACGGGCCGAGATTCTTTTCGGCGTTCGCGGACGCGGAACTGCCGCGAGCGACCGTGGTCACCTGTTCCGACTCACGCGTCCAGCCTCAGGCCTGGGACGAGACCAGCGAGAACGACGACTACACGGTGCGCAACTTTGGCAACACTCTCACGGGTGATGAAGGTTCGATCGAGTACGGGGTCGAGCACCTGAACACGCCCCTTTTGTTGATCGTCGGCCACACCGGCTGCGGCGCGGTGAAAGCCGCAAGCAGCGATACTTCGAAGCTGAGTAAGTCGATGCAGGCCCGGCTCAAGAATCTGCACGTGCCGCGCCCCGGCGCAGGCAAGAACGACAATCAGGTTTGGGCCGAGGGCGTGATCGCCAACGTGCACCATCAGGTCGGCTTGGCGCTCAGGAAGTATGGCAAGCGCGTGCAAGGCGGCGCACTGACCGTGGTGGGCGCCGTGTTCGATTTCCGCAACGACCTGGGCCAAGGGCCCGGAAAATTCATGATCGTGGACGTGAACGGCAACGGCGAACCCGAGCGCATGGAGGCCTTCATGGCTGCCATCAACGACGGACCGCAACTCAAGAGCGGCAAGAAGCACGCGAAGGACGGCCTGGCACCCGAAGACGCCGTGCATTCGCTGGAACGAGTGAAGGGCATCATTACCCGGGAGGTGGCTGCGGCCTCCAACGATTCAGCAAGCCCCAGCACACACGTCGATTGAGGACTCGGGCCTGCCCGGTCGCGCTCAGCCCGGATTGCCCAAGAGCAGCGTAGTGAGCAGATAATTGGCAATCAAGATCGAGACCGCGCTGTGCACGACCGCTTGTGTGGTGGCCTCGCCCACGCCACGCGCGCCGCCTGAAGCGCTGTAACCTCGCGTGCAAGAAATCGCGGCGATCAAGAAGCCGAAGACCGCGGCTTTGATGATGCCCATGAAGAAATCACTCGGCAAAAGGTGGCGCTCGATGTTCGAAATGAAAATCCCGGGATCGACGCCCAGCCAACGCACCGCCACCAACCAAGCGCCGGCCATGCCCACACAGCTGTACAGAACGCATAAAAGCGGCACGGTCAGCACCGCGGCAAGTAGGCGCGGCGAGAGCAGGTACTGCACTGGGCTTACGGCCATGGTGACGAGCGCGTCAATCTGCTCGGTGATGCGCATGTTGCCGAGCTCGGCTGCCATCGCACTGCCAGCGCGTGCCGCTACCATCAGCGCCGCGAAGACGGGCGCGATCTCTCGGGTGAGCGAGACGGCGACGACCTGACCGACCACGCCTTCGGCCCCGAAGTCGCGCAAGCTGTAGGTGGTCTGCAGCGCCAGCACCATGCCGCTGAACACGCCGGTGAGCGCCACGATGAAGACCGAGCCCACGCCGATGAATTCCATGGCCAGCAAGAGCTGCCCAATGCGATACGGCGGACGAATCAGCCAAACCAGTGACTCGCCGGTCAACGCCAGCACGGAGCCGACCATCTCCAAGACCGAGATCAGCGGTTGGGTAACCACCGAAAGCCACGGTCGCTTGGCCTCGGCGTCGCTCGGTTCCGCGGGATCGGCCACGGTCAACCCTTAGCACTGAGCTCGGCTAGGATGGCCAGCGAACGACGTCCGGTCGCAGAAACCACCACCCGGCGCGGATCGAGCGCGAAGCTCAGCAGCAGCGCGTCACCGCCCAATTGCTCGACGTACGGCTCGCCCCACTCCACGAGCAGCACACGCCCCTCGTCGCGTTGCGCGTCCAAGCCGAGCTCACGGAGCTGCTCCGGCCCCGTCAAACGGTACAGGTCCGCGTGCGTGAGCAACGGCGCGGTGTCGTACTCCTGCACCAGCGTGAACGTTGGACTGGTCACGCGTTGCGTGGCAGCTAGGCCGAGCGCGCGGCACAGCGCGCGCACGAAAAAGGTTTTGCCCGAACCGAGCGGGCCGCTCAAGATCACGAGATCGCTCTCCGCCAAGAGCGGCGCGATCGACTGGGCGAGCCTTTGCGTCGAACGACGCGTGGGGAGATCGAATTTCAGTTCCGATGAAGTCACGGCGATTTCTTGGCTGAGGGAGGGGACACTATCGTAAGCGTGCGGTTCAGCGTTTGTCCCTTGGAAAAGCCGCGCTCCTCGCTCGTCCAGAGCGGTGCCTGAACGCTGGCCAGGGCACGCTGAGCGCGCGCGTGCAGCTCGTGTACCGCGCGCTCTTCGTCCACCCGGCCCTCGGGGAATCCCTCGAGGGCGCCCTGGGCGAGCAAGGCCGCGTCGTGGCCGAGGGCTTCGTACCAGTCGAGCGCAGGCAAGGCTGGGTTATCCCCCGACCCGGACCGCGCGTGGCTCGGAAAGCTGCCCGCGCCGAGCGCAAAGCGAGTACGCGGCGCGTCACTTTCGTAGACGAACTCGGCGGCTTCCAAGCCGAGCGCGAGCTCGGGGGCGAACGCCGGAACGCGCAGCAAGTCTCGAGCGACGTCGCTCGCGCACGCTGCCGAACCCAGCACGAGCACGGCGGAAACTCGGTTTCTACGCCACTGCTGCACCGCAAAACGCGGACCGCCCGCCGTTTCGGCGACCGCGTCACACGGGTCTCCTGCGCGCCCCACGCGAGCGATCCGGGTCAGGCCACGCCGCGAGAGTTCCGCGTCGATTGCCGCTTGTTCTCGGCTCGAGCTTTCGCCCAGCACGAAAGCGCTGGAGAGGGGCCCAGCCCAGGTTTCGGGAGGCTGCACTAGGAGCACCGGTATCGCGTTCTCTTCCGAAAAGTGGACCGCGATGTCGGCGGAGGCACCGTCCAGCCCGGCAACCAAAATCGCCGCGCCTTCGGCCGCGAGTTCGCGCAGAGCTTCGAGAGTCCCGGTGGTGTTTCCGCCGTCGTCTTGCGTGATCAGCTGCACCGCGTCCGGCGCGGGCGGCGCGCCCGACCCGCGAAGGGCGCGCGACAGCCCCGCCGCGAGACTCGCAGAACGACGACGCACGTCGGCATTGCCCAGGGACAGCGCGACGCCAATCCGATGGCCCGAGATCAATGGTCGGCTTTGTACGCCGCTCGCGATGCCGATCAATGCCGAGCCAGTGTCACCCGCGCGCAACGCGGCGGGAGCCGTATCGAGCAAGCTGCGGGCGAGCTCGGCATCTTTCTCGCGCACGGCAATCGTGACCAAGCGCTCACGCAGTAGCTTTCGCAGCCATTCACGCGCGGGCGTGCTTTCCTCGCCTTTCTTGGGCTCTAGGCTAGCCAACGCTTCGACGAGGTCCGTCTTTCCCGCGGACTGAAATTGCTCGCGCACGAGCTCTTCGAGGGCCGCACGGCCATCGCTCGGCGCTTCGCTCAACAGCTCTTGCGCGGCTTGCACCGCCTGAGTGTAGCGGCGCGCCGAGGCCGCAGCGCGTACCCGCAGTTCGCTGAACAGCAGGCGTTCGTCGCTGTCGACGATCTTTCCGGCCAAGGGCTCGAGCACGGTCCAGGCCTCCTCCGCCTTGCTCTCGCGCAGCAACGCATAGGCCTCTGCCACACGTGAAAAGTCGTGCACTGCGCCGACCGGCGATCGCACCTGCGCGATCAGCACGCGCGCCTCTTGCAATGAGCCGCGACTCGCGCAGTCGAAAGCGAGCAACACCCGCACCATGTCGCTCGGTTCTTCACTGGGAAAGCGTTGCAGGAAGCGGCGCAAATCCGGTTCGAGCTTGCGTCGCTCGCTGGTACTCCCAGAAAACCAAGCCGTGCGCAGGTTGCGAAAGCTGGTTTGCGCCTCCGCGCTCGCCGAAAGCCTGGCCTCGGGTAGGCCGACCTCGCTCTGCGACTGCCGACAAGCGGCGGAGGAAGCCAGAGGCGCTAGCACGAGCAGCGACAACGCGAGCGCGCGCGAGGCGCTGAAGCGCGGCGCGCTGGTCGAATCTCGAAAAGTCCCGGGGGCCTTTGGCATATGCTAGCGCTCGTGTCAGGCGTCTCAGGAGAGCGTGATGCGCGCCCCGAGCGCCAGTCAAGTTGGCAGGGCGCCTTGCGACGAGCGCGCGTGCGCCTCGACACCTGGGCGCGTCCACTGCAGTGGGGCTTTGCCGCATTCATCTTGTGCCATTTTTCTGGGCAAGCTTATCGCGCCCTCACGGACGGCGCGCTGCCCGCACGGGGCTTCGAGCGAGCACCTGGGTTCGTGGCCGCGCTGCTCCTACTGTTCTGGCTACCATTCACGGTCTTCGGCGTACGCCAATTGAAGCGTTTTTTGGCGCGCGGCAGCCTGAACGAAGTGGTAGGGCAAGAACGGGCGCTTTCCGTAATCGAACCGTTTGCGCTCGCCATCGTGCTTCTGTTCGGCTCGGTGCACGGCGCGCTCATGGCCGGACCGCTGCTCAGCGGGGCGCTCGACGGCGCCGATCTCAGAGCGGAGCTCGTGGCGGACTTGTCGAGTACCTGGTTCGGCCTGCCGCTTTCGAGCAGCGTGTACGTGTGTGCGGTCGGCGCAGCTGCGTTTTGTGTAGCGCGCGTCACGCTCAGACTGTTGCCCGCCGGGCGAAAGATGCTTTCACGCCTCGTGGTGGCAGTGGCCGTGCTCTGCTACCTACTCGGGAGCTACGCGGTCATCCGCTCCGCCTCGGGTTCGCTATTGCCGTGATTGGGCGGCTTCGCTCGCGTCCCCGTACATGCTATTGGGCGGCTCATGCCGCGCTGCTACTTGCTGACACTCGCAAGCTCGTCGAGCCTCGATCAGCAATCGAACAATGTGTCGCTGTTCAATCTGGTGGAACAGCTGAACCTTCCGCGAGGCGTCGAACCACCGCCTGGGGCGCTCTTGCCGATCGAGATCCACGCCTATTTCTTGCTCGACGCCGCCGAGCTCAACCAACGGTTCGAAATGCGCTTCGTGCTCGTCGCGAGCAGCGGGCTCGAAACTTCGAGCGACGCTTTCCCGCACAAATCCGCCACCCTGCGTTATCGAACTCGAACCATGGGCACGCCCATCCCGCCCATCGCGGACAACTATCAGCTGCGCGTCGATACCCGCGCCGTGGGCAGCGAGGGTTGGTCGCGCGACCCCATGGCCTGGCCGCTCGTCGTTGCGCTGGCCGAAGCGCGACCCGCGGTCACGCACTAGTCAGTTGCAGCTACAGCTATTTTGCGAAGCGAGCGAACAACTCAACAGCGACAGCACGTTTTTCATCGACTTGCCGGTGATTCCCCCGAACTGGTCGATGGTGGGCTTGCAAGTCTTGGCCGTGTAGCAAGCGGCGCCTTGGCAGCCGGTCTGCTGGGCGCAGGCCAAGATCAAGGCGCAGCCGAAGTTGGAAAAGCATCCGACGATTTCCGTAGAGCAGCTGCTGCACAAGCACTGCTGACAGGAATTGCCCGCGATCACCTCACAGGCTTCGACGATGCCGGAGGTCGCGCCGCTGCCAGCCGCGCCACCCACGCTCACGCCGCCGAAACCTGCGCCGCCGAAATTCGGCGAGCCGGCGACGCTCGGAGCACCGCCGAAATGAGGTGCACCCGCAATACCGGGAGCGCCGGCCGAGTGTGGTGCACCCGCGAATTGCGGCGCACCCGCGAATTGCGGCGCACCCGCGACGTTCGGTACGCCCCCGAAGCCCGGAGCACCACTGAAGCCAGGTGCTCCCGCCGGAACGGGCGGCGCACCGGCCACGTTCGGCGTGCCGCCGACGTGGGGCGCACCAGCGGTGGCCGGAACTCCGCCTGTGCCGGGAAGCTGACCGCCGGCTTCGTCGAAATCGCTGAAGTACTCCGTTCGGCCGCCGCAGCCGAAGAAAATCATCAAGCAACCACCGAACAACAACCGGTTCATCGTCAGCTCAAGGATTGCCTGCTTTGAGCGCGCACGCCAGACGTGAACAGCGCAAAGCCGTCACGTTTTTTTGCGCTCATCCGCGACCTGAAGGCCGTGCGCTAACTCCCGATCATCAGAAGAGATTCGCCGGCCACACAGCTGATTTCGCAGCCATTGCCCAGAAATAGGCCTTGTTCGAGGCGCTCGATTGGGATTAACGGAAAGCGTTCGAGGAACCCGCGAAGCTCGCGCTTCGCTGGCCACAGAGGGAGTTCGGATGTCAGCTGCGAACCCACTACCAGACAGCACCCTACACACGACGTCGGAGGCACTCGACGATGCGAGTGAGGAGTCGCTGCCAACGCAGCCATGGCACCCGCCGCCGGCCACATACGATGTGCTGGGCGCGCTGGAGACCGAGTTCGACGAACCACCCGAGCTGACCGGCTTCGACCTTCACGACACAATTCCAGCGCCACCGTGGCTCGACGAGCCCGGAGATGCGCTTGAAACAGCGGTATTGAGCGCGCGCTGACGCCGCGCAGCCGTGGGCAGCGGTGGGCTAGAGCAATGCGGAAAAAGCAATGTTAGCGTGCGCCCCGACCTGGAGGTAACGCCGTTGTCGATCAGTATTCCCGTCTCCACCCGCTTCATCCGCTCGTTGTTCGTCGTTGCGCTGACACTGCTCAGCCTCGCCACCAGTCACGTCGCGAGCGCGGCGGGCCGTACCGAGTGGAAGAGTAAAGTCCTCAAGGAGCGGCGCGAAGAGCAGCCCAACGGGGACGAATTCGAGGACAAGAACGGCTACTGGAAGGTCGAGGTCGCGATCTACTTGCCGCGCGCCCCGGACGTGCCGCACGTCCCGATGAAGTTCGAGTTTCAGCCCGAGGTCGAATACGAGCGCACCATTTTGGACTCCAGCGGCAAGGTCGTCGACCGCAAGGTGCCGCTCGTCAACCAACAAGCCTCCATCGAAAGCACGGATGTGGAGTTCCTCGATTCGGGCACCGGCAAGATCGAAGCCCGCACGCGCTTCTCGTTCAAGGTGACCCGCGGCCAGGGCTACAAGGCCGGCGAATACAAGGTGACGCTGCTCGACGGCCGCAACGACCAAAAAGTAGGCACACCGGTGACTTTGATCTTCGAGGGCAAAAACACCGTCATTCACCGCGAGCCCATGGAGTTCAAGGGCGAGAAGAAAGCCAAAAAAGACGCCAAGGCCGAGGACAAGCCGAAGGACGAGGGGGCCAAGGAAGACAAGCCCGCTTCGAACAGCGAGCCCGCGGCCGATTCCGACAAACCGCAAGCAGACACAGCCGACCAGCCGCAAACGATCAAGGAGAAGCCCGGTGGCTGCGCGTTCCGTGGCCTCGCCGACGACGGCGGAGAGCGTGGCATCGGCCTCGCGTTCACCGCACTGGCCATCTCGAGCGTGGTGCTCCGCCGCCGCAAGCGCGCGGCCTGAGCTCAGCCGACGATTCGTCGAACGCGCTCGGCGATACGGGACACGCCGAGCGCAAATGGCTCCTCCTCCGTGATTAGGCTCAGCACCAGCTGCGCGCCGCGGGGAAAGTCGTAAAACCAACCAGGCTGCGTGAGCACACCGTCTTGCTCGAGCAGCCTGAGCACCCACTCGCTCTCGCTGAGTAGCGCGGGCAAGCGGAGCACTTGGTACCACCCGCCCTCGAGAAACAACGGCGTCGCGGCGGAACCCGCGAGTGTACGAACGAGCAGCGCATGGTTGTGCTCGATGCGCGCCATGAGCGCGCGCTCCACCGGCGAACGAGTCGCCAAAATCTGATGCAGGGCATGCTGCACCGGCGTGTTTGGCGACAAAAAGGTGTCGGCGATCAACTCCAGCCGCGAGAGTGCCTGCATCAGCAGCGCCTGGGGGCCGGCCGCACACAGCCAAGCCAGCTTCATTTGCGGCAGCGCGGCCAGCTTCGATAGACCACCCAAGGCGAACACCAGCGCCTGATCCGTCTCCAACACCGAGTCGACGCGGCGCGGATCGGGCGCCAACGCGAAATTGGCGAAGACCTCATCGGAGATGATCGGCAAGCCCAATTCGGTCAGCCGGCGCAGCTCGTCTCGCTTCAGGAAAGACCCGGTTGGATTGTTCGGATTCACCACCACGACCGCTCGTGTACGCGCTCCGCGCGCCCGCTCCAGCGAATCGAAGTCGATGTGCCACGAGCCGTCGTAAGCGAGCTCGTAACTCGCGGCCTGGACTTGTTCCAGCGCCGCCAAATGCTCGAACAGCGGATAGCTCGGCTGCGGGATCAGCACTTCATCGCCGGCGTCACACAGCAGTTTGAACAGAAATCCGTACGCTTCGCTGGTGCTCGAAGTGAGCACGATTTGTTCGCTCGTGATCTCGAACCCTGCAGCACGGTGCAGGTCCTGCACTGCGCGGCGGGCGCTCGGCAAGCCGAACGAAGCGGGCTCGTAAACCAAGCTGCGCTCGTCACTCAGCGCCGCGAGCAATCGCGCGCGATCGTAGGGTAGGTGCGTGAGCGTCGGGTTCGACTGGGTCAGATCGCAGATCGGTAGCCCCGCGGCGCGCCGTGAGCGCACGGCCATGGTCAGCGCGTTCGGTTCCAATTCGTGTTCTGTACGCCGAGAGAAGGTCATGACTGTCCGGAGCAGAGCTTAGACTGGGTCGGAGTGTGGTAGCGCCACTTCCTGGCGCGACGTTTGGTCCGGAATGTGCGGGGTTCGTCGGTCACGAAGGCGTCGTATCGAGGAACACGAACCCGAGTTGCCGCGCCCTCGCTAGCGACGGGTTGGGAGAAATGGCCAGCGGCGAGCAGCCATGGTGATGCCGCCTCGCGAGCACGAGGAATCCGCGCGGAAATCGCGCGCCCCGGGAGGTGCGTTGCTGGACCGCGTTCGCCCACTTTCGAGGACTCGCACCGGGCCAGCAGTGACCTCGCCCGGGCTGCCGCTTGACGGGCTCCCGTCATCCTGTGTCGAATGCCGAAAAATGGCTCTCGATCAAGAATGGCCCAACTTCGATGGCGTCCCCGACGATGATTCGCTGACGGCCGCGAGACCGCGCGGCCAAAAGCTGGCGCGCTACCTGTGGTGGAACGGCGACATTCGCGAATCGGACACGCTGAGCGTGCACTACTACGCCAACGCCTTGCACTACGGCACGGCGGTGTTCGAAGGCATCCGCTGTTATCCGACGGCGAACGGCGCTGTTTTGGTCCGCCTACGCGAGCACATCGAGCGACTGCTTTCGTCAGCGCGACTGTACGGGATGAAGGTCCCGTTCAGCGCGGACGAACTGACGCGCGGCGCGATCGAGGTCACGCGCAGGAACGCGACACAAAATGGTTACCTGCGTCCGCTCGTATACTTCGGGGAAGGGCCGATCGATTTGCGGCCGAAGAAAGAGTGCCAGGTGCGCGCCTTCATTGCCGTGCGCGAGCTGGGCACCTTCCTGGGTGAGGATGCGCTCAGAAACGGGGTGCGGGTGATGATCTCGAGCTGGCGCAAGTTTCATCACACGATGCTGCCGACCATGGCCAAAGCCAGCGGTCACTACGCCAACAGCGTACTCGCCGCGCACGAAGCGCTCGACCATGGCTTCGATGACGCGATCTTGCTGAACCAGGACGGCACCGTGGCCAGCGCCACGGGCCAAAACGTCTTTTTCGTCAAAGGCGGGATGTTGTTCACGAACGACGAAACGTCCTCGATCGTGCCGGGTATCACCCGAGATTGCATTTTGGATTTGGCACGCGAACACCAAGTGCCCATTACGATTCGTGCCTTCACGCGTGAGGATTTGATGCGAGCGGATGAGGTCTTTTTCACGGGCACCGCCGCCGAGGTGACGCCCGTGCGCGAGCTGGACGGAACGGAGTTCAAGACCGGCAAAAAGACGCTCGGAGCATTCTTTCAGCGCGCTTACCTCCGTGCCGTCACGGGCAAAGACGAATCACGTGCGAGCTGGCTCACGCGCGTGAGTTGAAGGTCAGCGGCTGGCCACGCCGCGCTTGGGCGACGAGGCGTTGCCGATCTCGAGCAGCTCGCTGCGGTAGATCACCGTGCCATCGCTGCCAATGAGATCACCAGCGACATCGCCGCCGGGCACGCTGCTGCTCCGCGAGACGTTCAAGATCGCGCCCTTGTCACCCACCGCGACCTTGTAGCTCATCGTCTCGCACTCGAGCTCGCTCGGGCCGACCAGGCAGGTGCCGCGCGTCGAAGACAGCATGCCGTCGTTGGAGTCAGCGGCGAAGCTCGTACGCTCGATCAGCTGTTGATAGGTCTCGATTGCGACACCGCGCTCTTGCGAGCCGTCGAATTTCGACACCCGCTGCACGGAATCCGTCCGCGGGTCGAAGCGTACGCGCAACTTGGTCGTGCCGCTCTGCTCTTCGAAGGTGTAATCGATCACCCAGAGCTCGTTTTCGCGAGCGATCACCTCCTCGGTCAAGGTGAGCGGCGATTTTTGGTAGCTTCCGCTGAAGCGGTGGACTTGAAAGTCACCGACCTTGCGCGTGTCGGCGGGCCGGCTTTCGACCACGGGCGCTCGGTGCGCCGTCACTACGTTGGCTGTCGAGGCAACCGGCGTGCTGGCTTGCCCAGAGGCAAACAGACCACAGGCCGGTGTGAACAATCCGAGGAGGACGAATGCACTGGGAGCTGCCGCGCGCTTCATGGGTCGACTGTTTTCACGAAGCAGAGCTGGCGGCCAAGTTTGCCGCACGTGAGCGCGAGTACGGATATATAATTGAGCGCTATGGCTACGGACTCGAACCAGCTTCCGGGCTTCGAACAGGCCCAGCTATTCGAGATCATCGCCAGCGCCTGTGACGGCGCGGAGCTCGCGGTCGTGGTCGTCTCGGACGAGGTTCCACCTCGGAATTTGTTCCTGAATCCCGGGGCCGAGCGGCTGCTCGGTTATAGCTTGGCCCAATTCCAACGAATGTCGGCCTGGGCTTGGCTCGCGCCCGAAGAGCTGCCGCGCGTCGCGGCCCTACGCAAGCGCCAAATGCACGGCGAGGCGGTGCCGAAGCCCTTCGAGACCACGATCTTGAGCGGAAGCGGGGAGCGAGTCGACGTAGAAGTGCTGCCGAGCCGCACCTCGTTGCAGGGCCGATTGCTCAACGTCGCGTTCCTGTTCGACATCAGCGCGCGCAAGCGCAGCGAGCTCGCGCTCCGACAGTCGGAAGAGCGCTTTCGCACATTGATCGACGGAGCTCCGGACGGGATCGCGATCTTGCGGGGACCGCTGATCGCATTTTTGAACGCGGCCGCCGCACGCATGCTCGGCGCAGAAAGTCCCGAAGCCGCGCTGGGGGTGCCAATTACAGATTTTCTGCACCCGGATGACGCGAAGCTCGCCGCCGCGCGCATCGGTCAGCTCTACCGCACCGGCGCGCGCCACCCCGATCCGGCCGAATACCGCTCGCGTTCGCGCGAAGGCCAGGAGCTCTCCGTGGAAATCTCGGCCATCCCGACCGAGTACCAAGGGGAGCCTGCGGTGCTGGCGTTCGCGCGCGACGTCACCGAACGCAAAGCGATTCAGACTCGCTTGGTGGAGGCCGATCGCCTGGCTGCGCTCGGCGTCCTGTCGGCCGGCATCGCACACGAGATCAACAATCCGCTCGCCTACCTACTGCTCAATCTCGAGTTCTTGTCCCGCGAGCTACCGACACTGCCCAGTGATCCGCGCAAGCTCGACGCTTTGATGGTGCGCGTGCGCGACGCCTTTCATGGCGCTGAGCGCGTGGCGAGCATCGTTCGGGATCTGCGCACCTTTGCCCGCGCCGATGAGGGTGTGCGCGGTCCGGTGGACGTACAAGCCGCCCTCGAATCTGCGCTCAATATCGCCGGCAGCGAGATCAAGCAGAAGGCCACGTTGATCCGCGACTACCAGCCGGTGCCCCCGGTGGACGCCAATCCGAATCGCATCGAGCAAGTGCTGCTCAACCTGCTGTTGAACGCTGCTCAGTCACTGCCCGGCCACGAGACCGCGCGTCACGAGGTGCGCGCCCGACTGCGCAGCGCCGAGGGCCAAGTCTCGATCATCATCGAGGATACCGGCTCCGGTATTCCCGAAGAACTACTCGGTAAAATCTTCGATCCCTTCTTCACCACCAAGCCGGTCGGAGTAGGCACCGGGCTCGGGCTATCCATTTGCCGGAGTATCGTGCGTGGGCTGGGCGGAGAGATCACCGTCAGTAGCACGAAAGGTCAGGGTTCAGCGTTCACGGTCTGCCTACCCGCATCCAAAGGTCGCCTGCCGCCCAAGTCGATTCCGCCCCGTTCGGCTTCCCCGCCGCCGCAAAAGCGCGGTCAGATCTTGATCGTCGACGACGAGATCTCGGTTTCACGCACGCTGCGCGCCTTGCTTCAAAACGAGCACGACGTGGTGCTCACCAGCGACGGCTCGCAAGCGCTCAGCGCGATTGCCGAAGGGCCGAACGGCGGCTTCGACGTCATCATGTGTGATTTGATGATGCCGGGCATGAGCGGCATGGAGCTGTACGAACGGATCCGCCAAGAGCATCCAGGGCTAGAGGCACGCATCGTGTTCATGACCGGCGGCGTGTCCATGGATCGCGCGCGCGAGTTCTTGGCCACGACCATCAATCTGACCTTCGAAAAGCCGTTCGACTTCGAACGGCTACGACGAACGCTGCGGCGATTGGTCGCGCAGCGTTTGCCCGGAAGCTAGCGGCAAGCTCACTCCGGGAGCGCTTCCGGATCTTCCACGAGCACGGGCGTGTCCAGCTTGGTGCGACGCATGACTTCGTTGATCAGCGCCGGGAAGCGTATCGCGGCGTAAGTCGCGGCTGTCGAGGCGCCCACCGCCGTTGCCCAGCCGATTGGACCGAGCGGGCGGCAACCAAAAAGGTGGCTGAGCCCCGGCGTTTGCACTATCCCGGCGAGCAGCGCGGCCGAGGTGATGCTGGTCACCAACACCGGGCGACTGAAGCGACCCGAGACGAGTGTTTGTCCGAGCTGCGAACCAACCAGCGCCAACAGACCGATAGTGTTGGCGTTTGCGCGCGTGCCGGTGAAGCGCCCGATCACCCAGGCGGTGCCCGCGCCCACGCTGGTCACGACCGCGCGTGCCGCGATGTCACGGTTGAGCGCCCTACCCAGTGAAACCTCGGGACCCTCTTGCGCCAAGGACTGCAGAGTCCTCGCCGACGGCGGGCGCAGTGCGATGGCCATCGCAGGCGCGACGTCGGTCAGCAGATTCACGAGCAAGAGCTGGCGAGCGTTCAGCGGAGGGCGGCCATCGACCAAGCCTGCCCCCAAAGTGAAGCCAATTTCGCCCAAATTTCCGCCAATCAAGATGGACACCGCGTCGCGCACGGAGGCCCACATCGCGCGGCCTTCGACTACGGCCAAGACCAGCGTCTCGATGCGCTCGTCTGTCAGCACGATGTCTGCCGCGGCGCGCGCGGCCGAGGTACTCCCCTCACCGATGGCGATACCGACGTTGGAGAGGCGAATTGCCGGGGCATCATTTGCCCCATCTCCGACCATGGCCACCACGCGGCCCGCCCGCTGTAGCGCGCGAACCACGCGCACCTTCTGTGCGGGCGTGACACGCGCAAACACACCGAAGCCCTTGATCTTTCGATCCAGCTCTTGGTCACTCAACTCAGCGAGCTCAGTGCCGGTGATCACGGCACGCCCGCGTAAAAGGTCCACCTCGCGCGCCACCGCTTCGGCAGTGCTCGGATGATCGCCGGTCAACATCACGACCTCGACGCCCGCGGCTCGCAAATCCGCAACAGCCTGCCCAGAGGTCGGACGTACCGGATCACTGAAAGCAATGAAGCCGCGGAAGGTCAGCCCCTGCAGGCGTGACAAATCCAACGCCTCAGCGAGCTTTGCGTCGCGCTCGGCGACCGCCAGCACGCGCAGCCCGCGCCGGCCGAATTCTCGAGCTTTGGCCAGCAATTCCGCGCGCAGCGCGCGATCGAGCGGCAGCAGCTCGGGCCCCCGTCGCCAGTGCTCGGCGTTCGGCAACACGGCTTCCGGCGAGCCCTTGACGGCGATCAGCACGCTATCGCTGGAGCGGTAGCTCACCGCTTGGTAGGCCCTACCGGCCTCGAACGCCTGCTCGGCACCGCGCGTCAGCCCCTCGTGCCCGGCCTCGACGTGTCGCGCGCGGCCAGCGCGCCCAAGCGCGGCGTCCATGGGATCTTGAGTGGAGGGGCCCGCGTGCAGATCGGGCGCGGCGCGCAGCGCGGCCGAGAGCACGCTCTTGCCCAGCTCCGACAGCTCGGCGATCGGAGTGGTGTCCTCACCATCCGAGACGAAACTGAGCTCGACTCTGCCCTCCGTGAGCGTACCGGTCTTGTCGATGCACAGCACGTCCACGCGACCGAGCGCTTCGATGCTGCGCGCGTTGCGCACCAGGGCGCCCTGCTTGGACAAGCGATCCGCTGCGGCGAGTTGCGCTGCCGTCGCCAGCAACGGCAAACCTTCGGGCACGGAGGCGACGGCCAGGCTCACCCCGGTGCCCACCAGGTCTTCCAGCTTTCGGCCCCGGACCAGGCCCGCGCCGATCACGCCGACGCCTGCGGCGAGCGCCACCGGGCCTGTCAGATTGATCAGTGATTTCATGCGTCTTTCGACGCCTCCGCGACTCGGGTCGCGCTTCGAAGCCACCGCGCCGCGGCGGGCTTCGGTCTCGTCGCCCGTCGCGACCACGACGGCCACGGCGCGTCCCGCCGCGAGCGCGGTGCCTTCGAACAACATCGAGCTGTGATCGGCCACTTGCTGCTCGAACGAGGCCGCGACGGTTTTTCTCACGGGCAGCGATTCGCCGGTCAAGCTCGAGGCATCCACCTCCAGCGACTCGGCGTCGATGATGCGGCAATCGGCGGGCACGACATCGCCTGCCTCCAACAAGATGACGTCCCCACGAACCAAGTCCGTGGCGTCGATCTCGGCCGTATCGCTGCCGCGTCGAACGAGGGCCCGGCGGCGAGCGGTTCGCGACAGCTCGCGAATGCGCCGCTCGGTGCGAAAGCGCTGCACTCCGCCGATCATTGCGTTGAGCACGACGACGCCGCCAACCATGCTCGCGTCACCGAAGGATCCGACCGCGGCGGACAGGCCCGCGCCGGCCGCGAGTAGCGGCGCGAGCGGGTTGAACAGCTCGTCCGTGACGTTCTCGGCCAGCTCGGCCAATGCCGAACGCTGTTCGGGAACACGACGACGGCGTCGCAGTGCATCACGGCGGATCAGACCCTCCCGCGAGGTGCCCAACTTTTTCAGCACGCCTTCCGCCTCCAACGCGTGCCAGGGCGTGCGATCACGCGGCGCGGGCAGAGCTCGGCGGGCGAGCTTCATCGAGCCGCGCACACCGTTCAGCATCGATACGACGGACGCCGCGTTCACCACGGCGATCACGCGGCGTGCGGTCAACGGCAGCACACCACCGGCGGAAACCAAGGCGCCCAGCGTGGCGGCGCCGAGCGCGATGTTCACGCTCTGCTTCGAAATCTGACGCGCGACCACACACGAGTGAATCAAAAAGCGGACGTCGCTCAGGTCGTCTCTACAAATGATGTGCGCGCCCCAGGGCGTCACTTCACCCTCGCGCGTCAGGCCGATCGCGCAATCGGCCGCGGCCAAGCCGGGGGAAGCGCCGGTCACCACCACGCACACCGTGCGGCCCTCGCGCTGCAAGCGGCGAATGCCACGCTCGAAACCATCGCCCTCCGGAATCGTGTCGTCAGCTGCAATGCCCTGCAAAATGGCTTCGCTGTTCGACGCGATCACCACGCGCATCTGCGCTTCGTGGGCTGCGGCGATCAGCTCGTCGATGCCGGTCTGTGGGATCAAGTCGACCTCGGCTGCGGCGATCAGAGCGCTACCGAGCAGCAAGCCAAACACCAAACCGCCGCGCGCGCCGAGCCCAGGCGTATGCTGCGCGAGTTCGGCTGGCACCGCGACATCCAACACGCCCAGCGGCGCGAGTGTGTACTCACCCTTGCGCTTGATGTCGATCGGCCGCTGCACGTCGAGCAACTGCTGGATCACTCGCCTGGCTTCGGGCTCGTCCGCCTCGCTGGTCACCACCAGGTTGCGGATCTCGAACCGATCGCGCGCAACCAGATCGGCTTGCAACACCAAGCAGTCGATACGATCGAGCTTGCGTAGCACCTCCGGATCGACGACGAGCGTTTGGCGCTTGGCCAGAGCGCGACCCAAATCTGCGGCAAATGCCTCGCGCCCGAGCCGGGCTGGCCGTGGTAACCCGCCGAACAGTGCCGCCACCGCGCGCTGCACACTGCGCGTGGTCAGAAAGCTGACCGCGAAGCCGCCGAGCGAGACGATCCAAGCGCGATCCGCATACTCCTCGATCGGCCCGCGGGGTAGCGCTCGCGGACGAGCTTCGCGCGCCACGTCTTCCAGCCGATGCAGCGCTTGCGCCTGGCACAACTCTGGTTCGCGCAGCTCCCACACTCGGCGGCGCGCTTCGGCCTCACCCAACAAGGACAACTTGTGCGCGGCCTCCACGAACGCGCTGCCCGGCCGTTGTGCAAAGCCATGCGCGAGCGCGGCGCTGACGTCCAAAGTCAGGTCCGCGCGCAGCGGGCCCAGCCGCTCTTCGGCGACCCGGCGCAAGCGGTCGGTCGATTGTACGATCGCGACCAACGCCGCCACCGTGCCTGCGATGCGCGAAGCGGGCATAGGCGAAAACCTGAGGCCCAGCCCCATGACCACGCCCAGGCTGTCCGCGAGCAGCCCGACTTTGAGTCGCTCGACGGTCTCGCTGTCCCCCGGGTGCTCCCAGAGCTCGTCGCGAAAAGGCGCTTGCTGCAGGCCCAGAGTGCGCTCCGCTTCGGCCACGACCTCGGTCAGCTCTTCGATGCCATACGCATCTTGCTCGAACGAAACCACGATCCGACGCGAGTGAGGATTGAGCTCTACCCACTCCACCCGTGACAGCGATTTGAAGCCGAGTTCGGCCTGACGCTTGAACGTGGCCAGCTCGACCGGCGAGAGCTCGCGGAACTCGATGTGCGCGCGAGTTCGCCCGATCCAAGTGCGCCGCGAACGCTCCGAGAACAGCCGCTTGAGCGAACCGAACAACAACCTGGCTTCCTTTTTCATCGGTTCCCCGCGAATCTATCCGTAGCTGAAATCAACTCGTGCACGGTGCCTGGTTCGTAGGCGGAGTGCCCGGAGTCGGGCACGACGCGAAAGTCTGCCTCGGGAAAAGCCCGCGAGAGTTCCCACGCGCTCTTCAGCGGGCACACCACGTCGTATCGACCTTGGATGATGACCGTGGGGATGTGTCGGAGCCGCGTCACGTCGTCGATCAATTGATTCTCATGGGCGAGAAAGCCTCTATTTACGAAGTAATGACACTCGATACGAGCGAAGGCGAGGCTGAACTCGTCGCCCGCGCAGCTTCGGATGTAGTCTTCGTCTTGCAACAAGTTGCTGGTGCTCGCTTCCCAAACGCTCCATGCGCGCGCGGCTTCTTGGCGAATGAAGGCATTCTCCGAGGTCAACCTGCGATGGTACGCGGCGATCAGATCGCCACGCTCGGCGAGCGGGATGACGGCCAAGTACTTTTGCCAGGCGTCAGGAAAGAGCAAGCTCGTGCCGTGTTGGTAAAACCACTCCAGCTCCCAGCGCCGCAACAGGAAGATGCCTCGCAGCACCAGCTCGGTGACGCGCGAAGGGTGCGTCTCGGCATACGCCAGCGCGAGCGAACTCCCCCACGAGCCGCCGAACACCAACCAGCTGTCGACGCCGAGATGCACGCGCAGAGCTTCGATATCCGAAACCAAGTGCCAGGTGGTGTTGTCGACCAATGAGGCGTGCGGCTTGCTCTTGCCGCAACCTCGTTGGTCGAAGAGCACGATGCGGTAGCGATCCGGGTCGAAGAAGCGTCGCTGCCGCGGGCTCGTTCCACCGCCTGGACCGCCGTGTAGAAACACCGCCGGCTTGCCGCGTGGATTTCCGGACTCCTCGAAGTAGATCGAGTGTTCCGGAGACACCTCGAGGTAGCCCGCCCGGTACGGCTGGATTTCCGGGTAAAAGGAGCGGCGCGACATGGGCCGACCAGGGTACGAGAGTCGCCGCTCCGTCACAAGCTGCGGCGAGTGCCAACACATGATAGGGCACGGCGGTGACCGACGAGATTGGCGCAGCCGAGACTGCAAGCGCACAAGACCTCACCCCGCTGATCAAGACTGCACAGCGTGGTCTACGCCGGGACGTGCAGGCGCTCTTGGACCAGCTGCCGCAGGGCGAGCTCTACATCCCACTGGTCCGAAACATCCAGGGCATCAGCGACGGGCAACGTTTGGAGATTGACGATGGCGAGGTCAAGCTCGTACCCCACATGCTGCTGGACGAAGATGGCAATCACTACGCTGCCTTGTTCAGCCACCCCGAGCTAATGGCGCCGATGGAGCAGCAGCTCGGCTGGAAAACCGACGACGAAGCGCTGAAGTTTTGCACGGTCCCCGCGCTGTTCGCTTTGGATATGGCGCTGGAGGTGGTCGACGACGAGCACGTGCTGGGCCTCGTCTTGAACGCCGGTACCGAGTACGAGCTCGCGCTGCGCCGGGCAGAGCTTGCCAGCTTGACCAACGGCAAGGCCATTCCGCTGGTCGGCTACGTCGCCAATCTGGAGCCCGACCAAGGTGAAAACACGCTCGTCGCCGAAGGTGGCGAGCCGCCCGCGCCGGCGCTGATCGCCGCCATCGAGGGCTGCTTGGCCAAACTTCCCCAGGTCGAAGGCTACGCGCTCTTGCGCACGTTCAACCCCGAGCGCGATCTCGAGCCGCACCCCACGCTCAAGCTCGCCACGCGCGTGGAAGAGAGCGAGCTGCAAGCCATCGCCGGCCAAGTGATCGATGCCATTGGGACGCACTTGCCGCCGCCCGGCTACATCGACATCGTGTTCGACCGAATCGATGACTGAGTCGAACGCCGCAGAGCTCGAGCGCAGCGGGCAACCCGTGGCCGCGCCCGCTGCAGCAGCCGGCGATCCGCCGGGCGCTCGCCCCGATCTGGTAGCCGCTGGACAAAAGCGCCTGAGCTGGTTGGAACGCACGCTGATCGCGATCGTTCGGCACACCTTCGAACCCGGCTTGTTCAGTCGCGCCGTGCACTTCTGTCAGCGAACGGTGGGCTGCGGCTGGATCCACCTGTGCACCCGGCACCTGCGCCACGTGCACGGCTTCGAGCGCCTGCCCCAATTCGAGCTGAATCAGAGCTACATCTTGATCGCCAACCACCGCAGCTTCTTCGATCTGTACGTGGTCTTCGGGGATCTGGTGCACCGCGGCCTGCAGCACCGGATCGTGTTTCCCGTTCGCTCCAAGTTCTTCTACGACAATCCCCTGGGCTTGCTGGTAAATGGGCTGATGAGCTTTTTCGCCATGTATCCGCCGCTGTTTCGCGATCGCAAGAAGGCGTTGATGAACCCGCTGGCCCTGGAGGAGCTGGCATTCTTGCTTCGTCGCGGAGGCATGTTCGCCGGCATTCATCCCGAGGGCACGCGCAAACGCGACGACGATCCGTACACGTTTCTGCCCGCCCAACGCGGCGTGGGCAAGGTGATTCAAGACTCGCGGGTGCCGGTGATCCCGGTCTTCATCAACGGTTTGGTCAATGACTTGACCAAGCAAGTGCGAGGCAATTTCGATCGCACGGGGCAGGACATCTTCGTGGTCTTCGGCGCTCCCATCGAGTTTGGCGATCTGCTGGATCAAGGCAAAAGCCCGAAGGTCCACCAAGCCATCTCCGACCGGGTGATGCTGGCGGTCAGCGAACTCGGACTGGAAGAGCAGAAGCTACGCGCAGCACGCCACGGCGGCTCATTCGTCGTCGAAAAATAGCGGCTCGCGCTGGCTCAAGAAACGGCTGATCGCCGCCGCGGCACCGGGCGGCAACTCGGTGAAGCGCACTCCGAAGCCAGGCGAAGTGTCGCTGTGCTCGTTGTACACGCGTACCCAGCGCACCTCGCCCACGATTTGAAACTCTTCTTCGCTATCGGCGACGCTCAGGCTGAGCTGAATTCTCGAGCCAACCGGTTGGAGCTGATGCGTAGCGATGAACAGCCCACCGGCAGAGATGTTTTCGGCCAGCCCCGCGTACAGATTGTGCTCGCTATGCACGCTTACCTGAAGATCCACCACGAAACGCTCGTGCTCTCGAACGACGCAGTTGGGTGCCACACTCTCGACGCGGTCTTTGGGGACGGTGGCGCGCCGGGCAGGCGCGTCGGTCGACGGTAGATCTTCTTCGATCAATGTCGGAGACGGAACGGCTTGTGCCACTCGACTCTCAACGGCAACCTGCCCGTGAAGCTTAAGCACGACCAGCAAGCTCGATGTGTGCAACTGTGCGCATCTGCTCCGAGCTCCGCCTACGACAGAAAACGGGGAGCGCCGGCGATGCTCACAACCAGGGGTTGACGGCCGAGCGCGGTCGTTCGGAGCCGAGCTGCATGGCAATCCGCAACACGACGTGTCCGGCACACAGCGCACACAGGAAGAATAGGCCGTGGCTGAGCGGAACGCGGGCAGCGAGAAATAGCGGACTTTGGCTGCCGAACGCCCAGAAGTAGCTGGCGATGAGTAGCAGCAGGGCACCGGGGAGGAGGTAACGAACCCCGAGTTGCGCCACCTCCGAGGTTCGAACTCGGTTGCTCGCAAACCGCAGCAGCAGCACCGCGCTGAGCACCAACACCGCTTTGGCCTGGAACAACAACGCTCCAGCGACTTGCAACCAGAGCCCCACCGCGACGTCGGCGGCGGCCACGCCGGGCAGACGCGGGCCGCCCAAGAAGACCAGGGAGATCACGCCGCTGGTCAGGATCAAGTGACTCCACTCTGGTAGCAGGGTGCCTTGGCCACGACCCGCCCCGGCGTTGCTGTCGCTGATTGCGGCTCGCAGCGCTCCCGGTGCACGTGAGAGCACTGGCACCAGGCCGAGCACCAGCAGCACGAAAATGCCGAGCGCCACGGGGCTCGCGAACGCGAACCACTGCCAGGGCCAGCCCCCTTGCGCCGCCAAGATGTCATCGGAGCGCAGGCTGCCGGAGAGCAGCACGGCCGAAGCCATGGCGGCCAGCACCGGCGCTTGGAAAACCAGCGTGATCAGCACATGGCGCAAACCACCAAGCAGCGAAAATCGCCGTCCGGGTCGACGGCCACCGACCACGAGCGCGGTCGCGCACAGCGCGGTCAGCGAGCCCAAGAACAACACCGGCAGATCGAGTTCACGCGCCCAGATCGTTCGATTCATCGCTAGCAGAGTGAGCCAGGCGCTATCCATGATGAACACGAAATAGGGCAGAGGTGAGCTCGGCAACTCGCTCAAGACGACCCGGACGAAGCCGAGTGATTTCAGATCGCCGCGCGCGCGCGACCAAGCAGACGGTCGCCCGCGGTCCCGGATTTGCGCGACGACGCGGCCTTCGAGCCACGACAGCGCGCGACCCAAAGGCGAAGCAAACAGCAGCAGCAGTGCCACGGCAAAGCCCAACAAAGTGGCGGCTGGTGCCAGCTCCGACGGCGAGCCCGGCTGGAACCCCGCGACGTCGAGCGCAAAATGGCTGGGCGTCTTCTCGTCGCCCCGGCGGACCGAGACGTGGGACAGACGCGCACGCGGCGGCGGAATCAGATCCGAGAGGCTGGCTAGGCGAACTCCATCCAGCTCCAAGAGCGCGTCACCCGGAAGCAACCCAGCGCGCGCAGCGCGCCCTTCGGGCTCGACCGTGTCGATCAGCAGTACGTCGCGATCCTCCGAGTGCACCACGGCCATGCCCGCGTACGCGGCGAAGCGCTGGGCTTCTGCTTCGTGAAGGGCGAGGGCGGCTTTAGAGATGGACGCGGGGTTTACGTCCAACACCACGCCCTCCAGTGTGCCGCGAACGGGTGGCGCTCCGGAATCGCGCGCCTGAAATGCCGCGCTCGTCGCGCCGCGGAAGGTGGCGTGCACGGCGTCGCCGGCACCGCAAAATTCGCGCGAAAGTTCCGCGTTCAGGGTCACCGCGATCGAGTGCGGATCGCTCGCGGCCGCCGTCGCCACGATGGTCACGTCACGCAGCGGCGATTGGCCCGCCCGAAAGACGTCACCTCGGAAGCTGACTTTGGCCGCTCGCCCCTCCGGGAAGCCGGAACCCGTCAGCGTGAGGCGATCGCCGACCTCCAGTGCGTGCGGGTTCAGGTCGCTCACCTCGAGCAAGTTGGGCGAGTTGTCGTGCACTTCGCAACCTGCACACCAGGCGAGCGCGAGCAAAGCGATCGGAGGGACCCGGCGCAGCAAGGCAGCAGTGACGGAGAGACGCACGCCATGGCCCTTAGCGCGAGCGCTGCCCAGCGGACCAATAAGCGAAGCCAACTGCCAAAATTTTGGGTCGATCGCAGGCGCTGTGCTTTGGTGCCCCCAGTGCTCGACCCGGCGCGAGTCTGAAGAGGAAAAAATGCCAAATTTCTCGAGTCTTTTGCGACGCACCAAGGAACTTCAGACGGAGATCTTGCGCCTGGCTCCCTACCGGGACATCGGCTTGGTGCCGAATCCGGGGGCGTCCCCCAACGCGATCGCGGCGGTGGAAGAGCGCATCGCGCATCGGCTCCCGCCCTCGTATCGCGAGTTTTTGACGCAACACGACGGTTGGCCACGTTTCTTCGAAGGCGCCACTTTGCTCGGCACGGCGAACCTGGGCAAACGCATGTACGACGAGATGGCCCGCGCCGTGTTCGAAGCCGCGGAAACACCAGTGCCGCACCTCGCCCCGCCGTCCCGCGTTCAGCGCGCGCCCATCGTCCCGTTCGGCATCGACCTGCAAGGCACGACGCTGTTCGCCTTCAACCCGAGCGTGACCCGCGCCGACGGCGAGTGCGAAATCGTGGCCTGGGTGAACGAAATCGGAGTTCGCCGCGACACGTTCACGGGGTTTCTGGAGTTCGTCGTCGAGATGTGCGAATCCGAGCTCGAGAGCTATCAGCTCCCGCGTCAGTCGTTGCGCCGTTCAGCGTAGGGTCTGTCTCTCGCGCACGTCCGCGACGCCGAAGGCTGAGACGCGAATCGGCGCGGCGAGTGACCATCCAAAAACCTCGGCCTCCGAAACCCTTGCCCACAATGTAGGTGAGGTCCGCCCTGCCCCGCGCGCGAAACCCGCGCGCAACCCTTTGACCGGGTTGACGCTGTGCGCCATGCTTGATGGGCTCAGGCTGGTAAAACATGGTTAGCGGTGAAATCTCGGACAGCGCGCCTCCTTCGTCACCTCGGCGGATCATCAAGCGCTACTCGAACCGCAAGCTCTACGACACCAAGGGTTCGAGCTACGTCACGCTGCTCCAAATCGCGGAGATGATCCGTGAGGGTGAAGACGTGCAAATCATCGACAACGCGACGAAGGAAGACAAAACCGACGTCACGCTGGCCCTGATCATTTCGGAAGAACTGCGCGCCAAGCCGCGCGGCATTCCCTTGTCTACGTTGAAGGCGCTGATCCGGAACAAGGGCGAACGCATTTTGACCCAGCTCCGTGAGGGCCCCATCGGCAAGCTGATGCCCGTGCCGGGTAAAGAAGGAGAGGAGCAGCCGAGTTCGGTGATTCCCCCTCCACCCGTACCTTCGGTAACATCGGCGTCATCTGTACCGCCATCCCGAGAACGAGAGGAAGATGACATGTCCCAGGGCAAAGAGGGCAAAGGCTTTCGGGCCACACTGGAACAGTGGCAGTCGACCATTGATGAACGAATTCGAGCAGTTCTGCCGAATTTCGCGGCCTTTCGCGAGCTCGAACAAGAGGTAAAGCGCCTCTCCGAGCGGCTCGAAAGCCTGGAGCGCAGTCAGGGTAAACCGCCCGAGAATCGGGAATAGTCGGGGCACCGGTCTGGTTGCCTTAGGGAACCCAATGAGCCGCAAAGTCAGCATCTCGGCGCGAGAGTTCGAGACTCAGGCCATCGCGCAGTTGAGCGCGCTGCTGGGAGTCGCCTCACGTCTCACCCGGAACCCGGCGGACGCGCAGGACTTGGTGCAAGACACCTTGCTCAAGGCGATGCGTGCCCGGGACCAGTTCGAGGCCGGGACCAACATGCGCGCTTGGCTGCTGCGCATCCTGACCAACACGTTCATCAATCGTTACCGGCGCGGCGGTCTCGAGCGCAGCGTTTTGGATGGTCCGGACGCCGATCCGCTGGCCGACGGTTGGATCAGCGCCTCCACCATGGAGTCCATGCGCGATCCGGAATCACAAGCGCTGCGCCCCATGCTCGAAAAAGAGATCAAGCGCATCTTGGACGAGCTTCCCGAGGAGTTCCGCCTCGCGGTCGTGCTGTCTGACGTAGAGGAGCTCTCCTACAAAGAAATCGCCGACATCATGGGCTGCCCAATCGGCACCGTGATGTCTCGCCTACACCGCGGCCGTCGCCTGCTGAAAGGCCGCTTGTACGAACACGCGCGCGCGCTCGGCATCGTCGGTCCCGAAGCGCTCGTGGGGGAAGCGTCCGAGAAACAAGAACCGGTGATTGATCTGTCGCAATACCGCGAAAAGCGAGTCGCCCGCTCATGACCAGCTCTTGCCGTCAAATCTCCCCCTTGCTCGAAGCCTTCGGTGACGAAGAACTCGCCGCCGACAAGCTGCTCGAAGTCGAGCAGCACTTGGTCGACTGCGACACCTGTGGTGAACGCATCCGACTCAACCAGGCGCTGCATGTCAGCGTGCGAAGCGCAGTGCGCGCCGCCGCTCCAGTGATGCCCGGCTTCGAAGAGCGCATCGCCGCCGCGTTGCGTGCAGAAGCGGCCCGTGAAGAATCCATCGACCACGTCGTCGAGCGTGAAGCGCAGCACTCGCGCATGCTCTCTTGGCGCAGCGTGGTGCCGGTCGCAGCCGCCGCCGCGCTCACCCTGGTCTGGGCCGCTTCCACCAGCAAGCACCAGCAAGCTGGGGTGGAAGGCAGCTCTTCTGCCCGCTTGAACACCGCCGACCAGCTTCTCGAAGAGCTCGTCGACCACCACATGAACGCGCGCGGTCCGCAAGTCACCGAACCCGCGCTGCTCAGCCAACTCGAGCCGGAAGTGGGCGTGCCTCTGAACTTGCCCAGCCTCAAGGCCTACGGCGCGCGCTGGGAAGGCGCCAACGTCGTGCCAGTCAGCAATCAACACGCCGCTTCGCTTCGCTACACGATGGGCGGCCGGCACGTCACGCTCTACGTCTACAACTCGACGCGCGTGCCGATCGAAAGCCGACTCAAAGCGCGCACCGTGCGCAACGAGCCCGTCTACGTCGGCAGCCGTCGCGGGGTCTCGATCGCCGCCGTCGAACACCGCGGTGTCGGCTATGCGCTCGCTTCAGACTTCAGCGACGACGAGAGCGCCGAGCTCGTGGCCGCCGTTTACTGAGCCGTCAACGCGCGAAGCGGGTGGGCGATCGCGGGTAAGAAACCGCACCTCGCTGGGCGAGTAAGCGCCTCGCAGCAAGATCGGGTAGCCTTTGGCTCGCATGGTGCAATCTGGACGCCTTCACCGGTATACCTACGCCGACTACGTGGCGTTGGAAGACTCCAGTTCCACGAAGCATGAGTACCTGGCCGGCGAAATTTACGCGATGGCCGGAGGGTCGGAGGAGCACTCCGCGCTTGCGGCGGAAGTGCTGCGGGCGATCGGCAACGCCGTGGGTGATCGGCCTTGCCGGGTTCATACTTCGGATCTGCGCCTCTACGTGGAGGCCACGGGCATGGCAACGTTTCCGGACGGCGCGATGGTCTGCGGCAAGTTGGAGCAGCACCCGGCGAGCCCGCGCGCAACGGCGCTGAACCCCACCTTCCTGGTCGAGGTCACCAGTGATTCTTCCGAGGAATACGACACGACGACCAAGCTCGAAAGCTATCGAACCATCCCGTCCCTGCGAGATTATCTGATCGTGTCTCACCGCGAACGGCGACTGACTCTGCATTCGCGCGCCGCCGACGGG
>Ga0164308_10000122_pt1 | contig 38659 bp, 28 predicted proteins | sample Whisoiple_246_MG_FD_109983 | JGI IMG/M metagenome (GOLD analysis project Ga0164308, IMG submission 109983) | Soil microbial communities amended with fresh organic matter from upstate New York, USA - Whitman soil sample_246_MG | ecosystem: Environmental > Terrestrial > Soil > Unclassified >... | reverse complement strand
TGCGACAGCGCGCGATCACCGGCTTGGAGAGCGTGAGCGGAGATCGCTATTCGAGAACACTCTGTCTCGACGGCGTCCAGGGCTCGCTCTCCGTCGAGCCTGGGCCGGCCAACACGCTACGCGCCGGCATTCGGGTTTCGAAGCTGTCGATCGTGCCGAACGTGCTCGCGCGCCTACGGCGGGTGTTCGATCTCGCGGCCGACCCCTTGGCTATCGCCGGGCACCTCTCCCAAGACCCAATCCTCGCCCCGCTGGTCGCCAAGCGACCTGGCCTGCGTGTGCCCGGCGCGTGGGACGGATTCGAGCTCGCGGTCCGCGCAGTGCTCGGGCAGCAGATCACCGTCAGCGCGGCCGTACGCCTGGCCAAGCTTCTGGTTCGAAGCTACGGCGAGCCACTCGCCGTACCCGCCCTGGGCTTGAGCCACTTCTTTCCGAGAGCGGAAGTACTCGCTTCCGCGGATTTGACCAGCCTCGGTTTGCCCAAAAGCCGCGCAGCGACGCTGTCGGCCCTGGCAGCAGCGAGCCTGAAGAATCCCGAGCTCTTCGCCAATGAATGTGGGCTCGAAGAAGCGGTGCAACGCTTGCGAGCAATTCGCGGCATCGGAGAATGGACCGCACAGTACATCGCGCTCCGTCAACTGCGAGAACCGGATGCGTTTCCCGCCTCCGATGTCGGAGTGCTGCGAGCTCTGGCCGACGAACGCGGACTTCGTCCCACGGCCAACGAGGTTTTAGCGCGCGCCGAACGTTGGCGCCCTTGGCGCGCATACGCCGCCCAACACCTGTGGGCGGCTTAGCGCCTGGAATCGCGCAGCGCATAGGCCGCGCAGGCAGCGACCGCCGAGGCTGCAACCAACATCGAAACGTGCCCCCAATGGACGGACATGTAAGCACCAGCGCTTGCACCAGCCAAGAAGCTCGCGGCGATGGTGCCCAGCAACAGCACCTTCGCCGCTGCCGGGCGCTCGGCGGGATTGCGCCCCAAGACGAACGGGAAATGAGTCACCTCGGAGAGAGACCTTCGCCAAAAGCGGAACCAGCGCGCGCTTTCGATGCCCAGATCGGTCACCACGCCGGTGAGGTGCGTGGTGCGCACGACCGCGCCGGAGAGCCGGGAAACGAGCGCGTTCTGCAGCCCCATGGCCGCGCAAAGCAATGCTGTTTCCGCGTCTTGCACCCGCGGATGTGCCGACGTCGTCACGTAAGAGAGCAGAGTGAAGAGCAACAAGAGCAGCGTCTCGGAGATCAACGCAAAGGCGTAGGCCCGCGAGCTCTGGCCACCCCAAAACCGGCTCTCGATGATCATGCTTGCGGCGAAAGCGCCAGCGAAGAAGCACAACACGAGGCTGAGCGCTGCGAGCGCTGCGGTGTACTGACCCGTGGCAGCATCGTTCGCCAGCCGTCCGACGTTCCCCGTCACGTGTGAGCTGAACGTGCCGATCAGGACGAATCCACTCGAATTGACGAAGCCGCCCACGAACGCCAGGTACCCCGCCAGCCAACGATTTTGACTGTCCGAGCGAGCACTTCCTTCACGCGAAAACACGGGCCTACGCCAAGGTAGCGTCACGCACAGCCTGCCGCAAGAATTGCGTCGACGCGCAGAAAGCGCGCGGCTCATGCCAGTTCAACCACCAATGCGCTGGCTTCAGCCCTGCGCATTCGGGCCTAGTTCTTGCGTGTGTGCAAATGCACATGCACGACTCGAGGCACGAGCTGAACGGCGAGTTTCGTGGACTCACTTCCACGGAGGTCAGTCAACGGCGAGCGCAAGACGGCCTGAACGAGCTTCCGGCTTCTGAAGCGCGCGGGCTGCTGGTCGACGTCCTGGAGCTGCTGCGCGAGCCGATGTCTTTGCTGCTGCTGGTCTGCGGCGCGATCTACGCCGCAGTCGGAGACCGCCAAGAGGCGCTCATGCTGCTTTCGTTCGCGATCTTCATCATGGGTCTGACCTTGTTTCAAGAGCGCAAGACGAGCGGCGCGCTCGCCGCCCTGCGCGATTTGGCCAGTCCGCGCGCGTTGGTCATCCGCGACGGTGAACGCGTGCGCATTGCGGGACGAGAGCTCGTCCAGGACGATCTGATCGTGCTTGCGGAAGGCGACCGCGTGCCCGCAGATGCCGTGGTATTGAAAGCGAGCGACCTCGCCGTCGATGAGTCGCTCGTCAGCGGCGAATCGGTCCCGGTGCGAAAGACGGTTTGGGACGGTGAGCTCGCCTTTGCGCGGCCGGGCGGCGAGGACCTGCCCTTCTTGTACGCGGGCACGCTGCTCGTTGCTGGCACGGGGATCTCGCGCGTACGAGCGATCGGGGCTCACACCGAAATCGGTCGCATCGGTGCAGCGCTGCAGACGAAAGCGAAAGCGCCGGAAACTCCGCTGCAAATCGAGGCCCGAGGGTTGGTCGTCAAATTGGCGTGGGTTTCGGGCGCGCTCTCGCTGATCGCCGCGGTCGGCTATGGCGTCGCGGCGCACGACGCGCTCGGCGGCCTGCTCGCCGGGTTGACCTTGGCCATGGCAATCTTGCCGAACGAATTCCCGGTGGTGGTCGCGATGTTCCTCGCGTTGGGTGCATGGCGCCTGTCGAAGCGTAAAGTGCTCGCGCGTCACATCCCCGCGGTGGAATCACTGGGTTCGGTCACGGTGTTGTGCGTCGACAAGACGGGTACGCTCACCGAAAACCGGATGACCGTGAGCCGTTTGACTGCAAACGGAGAAACCTTCGACGTGCAAGCGCCGGCTTCGGAGGAACTCCCCGAGTCGATGCATCGAACCGTCGAGTACGCTATCCTGGCGAGCCGCCGCGACCCATTCGATCCGATGGAGCGTGCGTTCAAGGCGCTCGGTGAAGGTCAGTTGGCGGGCACCGAGCATCTGCACGACGATTGGCAGTTGATACGCGAGTATCCGCTGACTCGCGAACGGCTGGCCGTGATTCGCGTCTGGCGCGATCCAAGGCGAAGTGAGCTCGAGGTCTCCGGCAAGGGGGCCCCGGAGACGATCGCACGACTCTGCGCGCTCGACGCTCCGAAGCGCGCAGAGTTGGAAGAGAACGTGCGTGCGCTGGCGTCGGGGGGTTTGCGAGTTCTGGCGGTGGCGCGGGCCCGAGTGGCGGACTCTGCGATCCCGGACGAGCCGAGCGCATTGCCTTTCGAGTTCGTGGGGCTGGTCGGGCTCGAAGATCCGCTGCGCTCCGGCATTTCGACGGCGGTGGCCGAGTGTCACAGCGCCGGAATTCGCGTGATCATGATCACGGGTGACTACCCCTCGACGGCACGGGCGATTGCGAGCCAGGCGGGCATCCCTGCAGCGCGCGTCGTTACTGGGCCCGAGCTGAACGCTTTGAGTGATCGCGAGCTCCGACAACGCGTTGCAGACACCAGTGTCTTCGCGCGCATGTTACCCGAGCAAAAGCTAATCTTGGTACGTGCGCTCGCTAGCAATGGCGAGCTCGTAGCCATGACGGGAGACGGCGTGAATGACGCGCCGGCACTGAAGGCGGCTCACGTTGGCATCGCGATGGGCGGCCGCGGCACGGATGTCGCTCGCGAAGCCGCCGCAGTCGTGTTGCTGGAAGACGACTTTGCCGCGCTGGTTGACGGCATCCGCACCGGCCGCCGAGTCGTGGATAACCTGACGAAGGCGCTTTCATACATCCTGGCGGTGCACTTGCCGATCGTCGGGCTGACGCTGGTGCCGATCGCCATGGGCTGGCCGCTGGTCATGCTGCCGATCCATATCGCCTTTCTCCACCTAGTGATCGATCCGGCGTGCTCGATCGTGTTCGAGGCGCAGCCGGAAGAGCCGGGCGTGATGCAACGGCCCCCACGCGCCCCGCAAGCGCCGATGTTCGGTCAGCGCGTCATCGGGATCAGCATGGCTCAAGGAGTGGCGGTGTCGATCGTCGTGCTGGCGGTCGACGCTCTTGCGTTGCACCTCGGACGGGCAGAGGCCGAAGCGCGTACGCTCACGTTTGCGACTTTTCTGACTGCCAACCTCGGATTGATCTTTACCAATCGCTCGTGGTCACGAACCATCGCGGCCTCGTCGCTGAAAGACCGAATGCTGTGGATCGTGACCGGGGGTGCGCTGCTGTTCTCGGCGCTGGTCGTGTTCGTGCCAGCGCTCGCGCGGCTGTTTCGTTTCGCGTCCCTCTCGCTGGTCGACCTAGTTTTCTGTGTCGCTGCGGGCGCGCTGAGCGTGACTTGGTTCGAGATCGTCAAGCACAGGATGAAGCCACCGGGGAGCACCGGCACCAGTGGTGACGCCCCCACTTCTGGATCGGCAATCCGAACCGCGGCCTAAAGCGGGGACGTAGAGCTCGACTCTCAGCAGCGACTCGAATCGATCACTCTTCGGCCACTCAAGCGCTGGAGCAAAGCTCAGGCGCCGTGCGCCGGATAATCGATGTAGCCTTCAGGGCCAGGTGTATACGCCTTGGACATATCCGCAGCAGCGAGCTCGAAGCCGTGCTCCAAGCGCGCCACCAGGTCGGGATTCGCCAGAAACGGCCGCCCAAAGGCGATCAAGTCGGCGGCTTTACTCTCCAGCGCGCGCTCGGCCGCTGCCCGATCGAAACCGCCGGCCGCGATGTACACACCTTTGAAATTCTCTCGAATCGTCTGTTTAATCGATGCTGGCACGGGTGGCGCCCCGAGGGCCGAGTGGTCGACGACGTGCACATAAGCGATGCCTAGCTTGCTGAGCTCTTCGGCTAAGTGCAGATAAGTTGCATCCACTTCGGGATAGGGGCTCATGCCGCTGGCTACTCCGTAGGGTGACAGCCGGATACCCACGCGTTCTTTGCCGATGGCCTCCGCCATCCCCCGTACGGCTTCGATCGCGAAGCGCGTGCGAGCGGCTACGCTGCCGCCATAGGCATCCGAGCGTTGGTTGGTGTGAGGATTGAGGAATTGTTCGGTGAGGTAACCGTTTGCGCCGTGTAATTCGACGCCATCGAAGCCGGCTTTGATGGCGTTGCGCCCGGCGGTGACGTGTTCTTCGAGCGTCGAACGAATCTCGGCTTCGGTCATTGCGCGTGGCGTCGGATAGTCTTGAGCCTGCTTCTGATCGGTCCACATTTGACCTTCCAGACGCACGGCCGAGGGCGCGAGCACCGACGAGCCCTCAGGCATGTTCAGCGGATGCGACACGCGACCGGTGTGCATCAGCTGCGCGAAAATCTTCGCGCCTTTGGCGTGCACGCGTTTGGTAACCTCGGCCCAACCCGCCACTTGTGCGTCGTTCCAGAGACCTGGAATGCGCGCGTAGCCTTGACCGTTGCGCGAGGGCGACGTGCCTTCGGTGATGATTAGCCCAGCGCTCGAGCGCTGCTCGTAATAGATCGCAGCGAGTTCGGTCGGCGCACATTGCGCGCCCGCCCGCGACCTCGTCATGGGCGACATCACGATGTGGTTTTGCAGTGCGAGTGGTCCGAGCTTGGTCGGCTGAAAGAGAATCGATGTCATGGCTCGTATCAAAAGCTGGGCTTGCTCGCGTTGTCGAGTCCCTTCGAAGCCGGCAGCGTTTTATGTTTAGGGGCGAGAGCGCCCCCGCCAGCGGGCATGATGTCACAGGTTCGAAACTTGCCCGTTGCGTAGGCTACTCAGTACCTCGGCGACCTTGCGTAGCAGTGACGGAGGGGTAATCGGCTTCTCCAAGAATGCGATGCCGGAATCGAGAATGCCATGGTGCACGATCGAGTTGTCCGTATAACCCGACATGTACAACACCTTCATTCCTGGCCGCAGGGGAGCGAGTCGCTCGGCCAGCTGCTTGCCGCTCATCCGCGACATCACCACGTCCGTGATGAGCAGGTGAATCTTGCCCGGGTATTGCTCGCACGTCAGCAAGGCATCGCCGCCGCTCTGCGCCTCGAGCACGTTGTATCCGCTCCGGCGCAGGATGGTACGAGCCAACTCTCGAACCTGCTTCTCGTCTTCGACCAATAGAATGGTCTCAGTCCCAGTCAGCACGGAAGGCTCCGGCGCCAGCGCGGCGTCATCCTCGCGATCCCGGTCGTTTCTCGGAAAGTAGATTTTGAACGAGGTGCCTTCCCCAAGCTCGCTGTAGAACCAGATATGCCCGCCTGACTGCTTCACGATCCCAAACACGGTGGCTAGGCCGAGGCCGGTGCCGCGGTCCTCGCCTTTCGTCGTAAAGAAAGGCTCGAACACCCGTGACTGCACGGCAGGGCTCATGCCGATTCCGGTGTCCGTCACCGCCAGCATCACGTACGGGCCCGGCTTGACCCCAACGTGTAGCTCCGCGTACGCCGCGTCCAGCTCGACATTGCAGGTTTCGATCGTGAGCCGACCGCCGTCTGGCATGGCATCGCGAGCGTTGACTATCAAGTTCATCAAAATCTGCTCGATCTGGCCGAGATCCGCGTGAATCTTGCCGAGCTCACGCTGCCCCAATACGCTCACCTGCACGTCCTCGCCGATCAAGCGCGCGAACAGACGCTCCATGTTGGCAACGACTTCGTTGAGGTCCAAGACGACGGGTTGCAGGATCTGTTTGCGACTGAAGGCGAGCAGCTGCCGGGTGAGCTGTGCGGCTCGTCGCCCGGCGTGCTCGACCTCCTCGATGTCCGCGCGCATCGGCTCCCCGGGCTTGAGTGCTGCGATGGTCAGCGTGGTGTAGCCGAGGATCACCGAAAGCAAGTTGTTGAAGTCGTGCGCGATGCCGCCCGCGAGGTTGCCGATGGCCTCCATCTTTTGAGCTTGGCGCAGCTGTTCTTCGGTCTTGCGCAGCTGTTCCGCGGCGATCTTTCGCTCTGTGACGTCGCGCGCGACGTACAGCCGGGCGGGCCGACCTTCGAGCTCTAAGTCATTCTGCGTCAGTTCGACCCAGATCGGCGATCCGTCCTTCTTTCGATGGCGAACCGGCAAGGACCAAACGGTCGCCGAAGGCGGAGGGGGGGGCAAGCTGCCTTCTGATCGTGGTTGCGGAAGCTCGAGCTTTTCCAACGTCAGCTGCAAAAATTCTTCGGCAGTGTAGCCATAGTCGCGCACGGCGGCTTCATTGACCGCGAGCACCGCATTGCTGTCGGCATCGCAGACCCACGTGGGCAGCGGGCTGCCGTCGAAGAGCACGCGATAACGTTGCGCCGCTTTGACCCACTCGACTTCGGCCACACGGCGCGCGGCGCGGACCTGCGCCTCGCGAATCTCACGCTCGATGGCGGGATTGAGTCGCTTCAGGTTACCTTTGATCAAGTAGTCGTGTGCGCCCGCGCGCATCGCTTCAACTGCGACCTCTTCGCCAATCGTGCCCGATACGATGATGAACGGAATGTCGAGACCTCGCTCGTTGACGAGCGCCAGCGCCGACAAGCCACTGAACGCCGGCATCGACCAATCGCTGATCACGACGTCCCAAACCTGGTTGTCGAGCGCCTCACGCATTGCGTCGGCCTGTTCGACGCGCTCGACCTCCAACGTCTGCGCACCCCGTCTTAGCTCGTGTATCAGCAACTTCGCGTCGGACACGGAATCCTCGGCCAGCAAGACCCGCAATTTTTCGATACCCATTCCGATGTTCCGACTTCGCTCGATTTAATCATGACACGCGCGGTTGGAACGCAAAGCGCCCCGGTGACGAACGCGCGCGACCTCCGCGCCGGAGTCGAAGCAGCCAGTACATTTGTGCAACAGATCGCTGCCGGCTCCGCCTTTGCGAGCGCTGGTTATGGCTCTGTCACTCTGGTCAAAATGCCAAAGTTTGGCCCGGCATCGCGCTTCTTGGGCTAGATGTTCGTGGCGCTCCGCGCTGAGTGATGTCTTCAGATAGCCAAACGAAATCCGCCGGCAGGGTTGCCGACGTGGAGGCGAGGTTCGCTCGACTCTCCGAATCCGGAATCATCGGCGTGGTGGTCGGCAACCTTCACGGGCAAATCGTCGAGATCAACGATACCGCGCTGAACATGCTCGGCTATTCGCGAGAAGAAATATGTTCAGGACAGGTCCATTGGGCGGAACTGACCCCGCCGGAGTGGAGTAGCGTCGATGCGCGCGCGGTAGAACAGCTGAGCCGTACCGGCATCGGTCCTCTGCGCGAAAAGGAATACTTCCGGAAAGACGGCAAGCGGGTGCCGGTCTTGGTCGGCTCGGCCATGGTCGAAGGCGACACGCCCTTGGCGCTCTCGTTCATCCTGGATCTGACCGAGCGAAAAGCGGCGGAGGCGGCGGTCGAGCGTTTGCGCATCGAGCGGGCCAGTGATGCCAAATTTCGTTCCCTGCTGGACACCGCTCCAGATGCGATGGTGATTGTCGACAGCAACGGAATCATGACTTTAATCAATGCGCAGGCCGAGCTGCTCTTCGGCTACAGTCGCAGCGAGCTCGTCGGCCGAGCGATCGAGCTTTTGATTCCAGAACGTTTTCGACACGCCCATCCCTCGCATCGGCAGCGATACTTTCAAAAGCACCGAGTGCGACCCATGGGAGCCGACCTCGAGTTATATGCTCGTCGCAAGGACGGCAGCGAATTTCCGATCGAAGTGAGCCTCAGCCCTTTGGAGACGGAAGGTGAGCTGTTGGTTTCGAGCGCTATCCGCGACATCAGTGAGCGCAAGCACGCCGAACGACAGCGGGCGAGCCTAGCTGCGCTGGTCGAGGCGTCGGACGACGCAATCATCGGCACCACCGTGGCTGGCATCGTCAGCAGCTGGAACGAGGGAGCCCGTCGCCTGTTCGGCTACAGCAGCGCGGAAATCATCGGCAAGCCCATTACTTTACTGGTCCCTCCCGAGCAGCTACTGGAGTTCGAAGGCGTTTTGGCGAAAGTGGCCGGCGCCGAGACGGTGCGCCTCGACACCCTGCGCCGACGCAAGGATGGCACCGACGTCGATGTCTCGCTGACCGTGTCACCGGTACGAGATGCTACCGGTAACGTGATCGGTATTGCGAAAGTCGCTCGTGACGTCACCAGCCGGCGGCGGACGGAGCGAGAGCTTGCCCAAGCGAAAGAGGCCGCCGAGGCCGCGAATCGGGAGCTGGAGTCGTTCAGTTACTCGGTCGCGCACGACTTACGGGCACCGTTGCGTGGCATGAACGGCTTCGCTCAAGTCTTACTCAACGAGTACAAGGACAAGTTCGACTCCGAGGGTCAAGATTGGCTCAACGAAATTTTGCTCAATGCCAATCGCATGGGAGCGCTGATTGACGCGCTGCTTTCCTTGTCAAAGGTGACGCGGAGTGTGCCGCGCCGAGAGCGGGTCGATCTTTCGGCGCTTTCACGCGCCACACTGTCGAGCTTGGCAGCCCAAGACCCCACTCGCACCGTGCAGATCGACGTACAGGATGGTCTGAGCGCGGAGCTCGATCCGGTGCTGGCAGGCGCGTTGTTGGAGAACTTACTGGGAAACGCCTGGAAGTTCACGGCCAAGACCGCGGCTGCTCGGATCACGGTCGGTATGAACCAGACCGACGGTGATCCAGTGTTTTACGTTCGCGACAACGGCGCAGGCTTCGACATGGCCTACGCTCGAAAGCTATTTGCCCCCTTTCAGCGTCTACACGGCAATCACGAGTTCCCTGGAACCGGCATTGGTCTGGCCACCGTACAGCGGGTGGTGCTGCGGCACGGCGGGCGCATCTGGGCCGAGGGCGCCGTCGACGCGGGCGCAACGATCTTCTTTACGATCCCCAGCGAGAAAGCGCACGAGTGATGCCCAAGCTAGTGCTGCTGATCGAAGACAACGCGAGCGACGAGAAGCTCACTCTCTTGGCGTTCAAGAAATGCCAACTCGCAAACGACGTGGTGGTCGCGCGCGACGGCGCAGAGGCGCTCGACTTCCTGTTTGCAACCGGTGCCCACGCCTCGCGCGACGCGGCATTGCTCCCCGCGCTGGTCCTGCTGGATCTCAATTTGCCAAAGATCGACGGCCTCGAGGTCTTGCGGCGCATCCGCGCAGACGACAGAACCAAAGCGCTACCGGTGGTGGTCTTGACCTCGTCGAGCCAGGACGAAGACATTGCTCAGGGCTATGCCTTCGGAGCCAACGCCTACGTGCGAAAACCGGTGCCCTACGAGCAGTTCATCCAAGCCGCGCAGACCCTCGGCGCCTTTTGGCTTTCCATCAACGAACCGCCGCCGCAAACGCTGGCTGGCTGATCGAGCTCAGCGCCGTCAGCCCCCAATACTCCGGCCCCGGGGTCCGAGTTCGCGACGGGCGCAAGCTTTGCGCGACCCAGGACGAGAAGCGCACTTCTTGCAGCACGCTGAGCGGAAAATCACCGGCAAGCACGAAAGGCACGCTTGTTGCTCGGCTACTGCTCGCAACCGCCTCGAGGGAGGTTGGGTCTGCAACTCGAATTGAGCCAAGGGATCGGAGCACATGAGGATGGACGTCAAGAGGGAACTTCATCTCGATCACGAGGATCACGTCGCCTTGCTGAAGCAGCTCACTCGAGCAGTCGAGCTGAAGCGAGATCGGACACACCTGCAACGATGTTGGGAGGCTTTCCAAGAGAATCTGCTCGATCACATCGATACCGAGGAACGCTACCTATTCACTGCCACCGCTCAAGCACATCGTCTCGAGATCGAGCAACTACGCACCGAGCATCGGCGGATCCGCCAGGCGGTGGACGCCCTCGGCGTGTTGATCGAGCTCGATGCAGTCGACAAGCGGTCGATCGACGAGCTACGCAGCTTGTTGCAGGAGCACAGCGCCCACGAGGAGCGTTCACTGCACCTTTGGCTCGAAATGGACGAAGGGGTCATGGGCCATCGAGGAGTGCTCGCGATCCGCACCCGCCGAGAGCGCTCTTCGGCACTCAAGCGAGTTGCCGCGAACGAGGGCGACTGAGCTCGTTGCCGAGCACTGGGGGAGCGTTCGTCATGTCCGTGCTCATTGCCTACGCCGGCGCGTCTGCCTCCACCGTCGAAATCGCGCGACAGCTCGCTGACCGCCTGGTCAAAGCCGGGTTCACCGCCCTCGTACGACCAATCGAGCAAGTCGAGAGTGTGCGGCCATATCGAGCTGTCCTGCTCGGCAGCGAGCTTCGCGAGCAAGCGCTTTTGCCAGAGCTTGGCCAGTTTCTGAGCAGGTTCTCCGCGCCGCTTTCAGCGCTACCGGTTTGGTCATTCAGCAATGCCGAACTCGGCGCGCCGATTCCGACCTTCCACCGCGTGCGAGAGCATCGCCATTTCTCGGGTTCCTTCCAGCGCAGCGGTACACGCCGACTCGGAGACCTATTCCTCAAAATTTGCGGAGGTTCGTCCGGTGACCACCGCGATTGGAGACAAGTCAATGCTTGGGCTGCCGATATCACACGCGAGCTGCAGCACATCGACCATCTAAAGGAGCGACGACGGCTTCATCTGTCGGTTCGAGGTAGACCGTGAACGTGCATCCAGGACAAGCGCCGTTTGCGCAGGAATTGCGGCGCGGCGCAAACCTTGCGCCTCCCTCCACCTGCGAGCGACACGTCAGCGCTGCAAGTCGAATCCGCGCTCGCGGCACATTTGTTGCGTTAGCCTGAGTGCATGGCCGATCCACGGACATCGGTTGAACATCGGCGCGTTCGCCAATGGCTCGACGATAATTCTCGCTCGCAGCGCGCGCTGCGTTCCTTACTCGAACGGCACGCGCGTCCAGATGAATGATCTCGGAAGCTCGAAGCTCGGCGTGATCGATCCGCACTCTTGGCAGCAGCGCTATCGAGCAAAAGTCAGTACGCCTGCCGCCGCGGTCCGCGCCATTCGAGCCGGGCGGAGGATCTTGATTGGATCTGGCGCGGCCGAACCCACCAGCCTGGTTGCAGCTTTGGTCGAGTATGGCGACCATCTGGCCGACAATGAGCTCGTGCACCTGCTCACGCTCGGTCCGGCGCCGTACGTGCGTCCGGAGTTCGCCTCCCGCTTTCGTCATCTCGCGTTCTTCATCGGGGCCAACGTTCGGGACGCCGTGCAGGCAGGTCGCGCGGACTTCATGCCGGTGTTTCTCTCGGAGCTACCGAAGCTCATCCAGTCGAGGCGCGTGCCGATCGACGTGGCGTTGATCCAAGTCTCCCCTCCGGACTCTCACGGCTACGTGAGCCTCGGGGTGTCCGTCGACATCGTTCGCGCCGCGGTCGCTTCGGCGAGTTTGGTAATCGCCGAGGTGAACCCGCAGATGCCTCGCACTCACGGGGATTCGTTCTTGTCGGTCAAGGACATCCATCTGCTCGTGCCCGTCGACAAGCCGGTGCTGGAGCTGCCGTTGGTGACACCGGATGCAGTCGCGCTGGCCATCGGCGAGCACGTCGCAGGGCTGATTCCGAACGGCGCGACGCTACAAACCGGAATCGGACCGATTCCCTCCGCGGCGCTGGCGGCATTGGTCAATCACGAAAACCTGGGCATTCACACCGAAATGCTGTCGGACGCGGTGATCGATTTGGTGGAGCGCGGGGTCATCAACGGCAAGAAGAAGACGCTTTTGCCTGGAAAAATCGTGACCTCGTTCGTGATGGGCACGCGTCGCCTCTATGATTGGGTGGACAACAACCCGGCGATCGAACTTCGACCGAGCGACTTCACGAATGACCCCTTGGTGATCGCCCGCAACGAGCGAATGATCGCCATCAACTCGGCGTTGGCCGTGGACCTGACCGGCCAAGTGGCAGCCGATACCGTGGACGGACAATTCTTTTCCGGGATTGGCGGACAAGTCGATTTCGTTCGCGGCGCCGCGCGCAGCCCGGGAGGCAAGCCGGTGATCGCGTTACCGTCCACGGCGCGCAAGGGCCAGGTGAGCCGCATTCAGGCAACTTTCGAGGCCGGCGCCGGAGTCGTAACGAGTCGCGGTGACGTTCATTACGTGGTCACCGAGTATGGGGTAGCGGACCTGTGGGGCAAGAGCGTGCGCGAGCGCGCCATGGCTTTGATCGATGTTGCCCACCCGGATCACCGCCGGGAGCTGTTGAGCCAGGCGAAGGCGAAAAGGTACGTCTTTCAAGACCAGCGTGAACCGAGGATCTTTTCGCGTGCCCGCTCCGAAATCGTGACCCTGCCCAAAGGCCACGTGATTCACATTCGCCCGCTGCGGGTGACGGACGAACGGCTGCTCCAGGATCTATTCTATCGGCTCTCCGATCAGAGCACCTACCAGCGCTTTCTCGCGCACAAGAGCTGCCATCCGCACGAGGAAATTTCGATGCTGGCCGACTTCGACGACATGCAAAACGCAGCGCTAGTCGCTACGGGCGACGAGGACGTCGAGGCGATCTTGGCCATCGCGCGCTACGATGCCGACCCCGACACGGGGCTCGCCGAAGTCGCCCTGGTGGTTCGCGATGAATGGCAGGGGCGCGGTGTGGGCACCGCGTTGTTCGTCCGTCTGATCGGCTTGGCGCGGGCGCAAGGCGTGCGAGGCTTCACTGCCCAAGTGTTGGCCAGCAACGGCCGAATGCTCAGACTATTTCGCGCGAGCGGGTTGCCGATTGTCGACTGCTTCGAATGCGGCGTGCACGAGCTCACGATGAGCTTGGAAGCGGAACCTCCCCTAGCTTAGCGCTCGCGGAACGCCGCACCACGCGCGCCGCCAGCTCCCCGGACCCCCAGGTCAGGATCAAAAGCGCGAATACGAACAGCAACTCTCGTGGAGCGAGTGGCACGAGGCCGAGCACGCTGCGCACCGGCGCGAAGCCGACGCAAACCAAGCCCAGCGCTCCCCCCACCAGCACTGACCCGTGCAGCCATGGATTTTGGGCCGGTTGCGCCCCGAGCTTGCGGGCAGGGTAAGCGCTCAACAATTTCGCGACTGACTCGTACAAGAAGACACTAGCCGCAGTGGCAGGGATGCTGCTGCCGAATCGCGGCATGAGCACCAGCAGCGCCAGTCCGAACGCCCCCTTCATCAAGCCGTCCAAAAGAACGAAGCGCAGCGTCTTGGCATCGAGCAAAGACCGGTCACGGGCGCGGGGCGGACTCGACATCGTGCCACGACAGCGGTCCATGGATAGCGCAAGAGCCGTTGGGCCGTCGCCCAAGAAGTTGATCCACAAAATCTGCAATGCAGTCAGTGGCAATAGCAGGGACCCCTGCGAGCCACGCAGACCCAAGAGCAGTGACCCGACTGCGCCGCCCAACACGAGCACGGCGAGCGCGACGTTGCTCGAGAAGGTGAAGCGCACGAAACTCAGCAGGTTCTCGTAAATCATTCGACCCTCCTCGACCGCCGCGACGATGGTCGCAAAGTCGTCGTCGAGCAGCACCAGATCCGAAACTTCACGAGCCACTTCGCTGCCCCGCTCGGCCATGGCCACGGCGACGTCCGCTTGCTTCAGAGCCAGTGCGTCATTCAGCCCGTCCCCCGTCATCGCCACCACTTCGCCGCGCGACTGCAGTGCGGCGACGATTCGCAGCTTGTGCTCCGGCAGCAGCCGCGAAAAAACTCGCACATCGCGCAACGACGATTCTAGCTCGGTGTCGCTCATGCGCTCGATTTCTGCACCGGTGAGCGCGCGCGGCGAGGCAATGCCGACGGTGTTCGCTATGGCCAGGGCGGTCGCGGGGTGGTCACCGGTGAGCATCATGACGGTGATTCCGGCAGCACGCGCCTCGGCCACCGCCCCGGCGGCGGCGGGACGCGGTGGATCCCAAAGGGTAACGAAACCCAGGAAGGAAAGCCCCACTTCGCAGTCGCCTGCGCCGCACCCGAGGCCGATCACTTTGAAACCGCGCTCCGCCGCATCGCGACCGATTGAAAGCCAGCGCGCTCGCTCGGCCTCCGTCAAGGTCGTCCGTTCGAGCACGACCTCCAGCCCGCCCTTTACGTAGCTCTTGAGCTCACCGCCTGGCATCACCACCGTCGCTCGCATGTACTTCCAACGGGTGTCGAACGGACGGCTGGAAATCCTCGGATGGGCGTGTCGAATCGCAGCCACGTCCGTGCCCCGCGCCTGCACGAATTCGAACAGGCCGCGCTCGAGCGGGTCACCGGCCGAGCTTGCGTGATCGGCGTCGTTCGCGAGCACGAGCGCTCGCAGCGCCTCGTCCTCGTCCGGAGCCTTCAACTCTCCGACGGCCATGCGGTTGAGCGTCAGCGTTCCGGTCTTGTCCGAGGCAATCACGGTCACCGCGCCCAAGGCTTCCACTGCCGAAAGACGGCGCACGACGGCGTGTCGCCGGGCCATCCGCTGCACCCCGAACGACAGCACCAACGTGACCACCGCGGGCATGCCCTCGGGCACGATGGCGACCGCAAAGGCCACCGCAAACATCAATACCTGGTCGAAGCGCGCGAGACCGTCCGCCAACAATCCACCAACGACGATCAGCACACCCAGCACGCCGACGTAGCGCGCGATCTGCGTGCCAAAGGCGTCCATGCTGCGTTCGAGCGGGGTTTTGCCGGTTTCGATTCCGGACAAGGCGCCTGCGAGTCGCCCCATGGCGCTGGCGGGGCCGATCCGAGTAACCAGGAGCTCGCTGCTGCCCTGGACCAACAACGTGCCGCTGAGCAGCTCATCGCCCTCGCCCTTCTCGATCGGGACGGACTCACCGGTCAGCAGCGACTCGTCGACGCGCATGAAGGTGGCGTTCTCGGCGCGACCGTCGGCCGGGACTCGATCGCCGGCTTCCAACCGAATTACGTCGCCGACGACCAAGCTCGCCACGTTCGAGTGCGTGAGCACGCCGTCTCGCATGACCCAGGCCTTGGGAGCGCCGAGCCGGGCCAGCTCCTCGAGCGCCCGCTCCGAGCGATACTCTTGCAATAGGCCGAGCCCAGCGTTCAAAAGCAAGATGGCCGCGACGGCTAACGCTTCAATCGGAACGCCCGACGCTCCCGCGTGTAGCCAGCTAGCCAAGTCCACGACCAGCGCGAAGAGCAGTAAATAGATCAGGGCACTCTTGAACTGCGCGACGAAGCGCTTCCACCACGGCGGCCGCTTCGGCGGAGGCAATGCGTTTGGACCAGACTCCGATAGACGCCGCGCCGCATCGGCGGAACTCAAGCCACGAAGCGAGGCTGTCATTTTAGGTGCTGCCTTGCAGGTTTTACGCTGTGTCATCATTGGCGCGCTCGTTCAGCGCCAAAAACGCGGCGCGCGAGCCAGGCGCCTTCGAAGCTTCGAAACGGTCACCAGTAGCGCTCCCAGCTCTGCGTGCTCGAATCCAATCAGGGCACCGAGTGCGAACGCTGACCTTCGGCTTGAGCGGTCTTCGTCCACGAGGCTTCGAGCAAGTGCTCGTTGCACGCTGATGTCGTTGAGCCGCCCCAACGCATCTTGCAGCGCCTCTAGCCGGCGACTGAAGCTTTTGCGGCGGCGGTCGCGTCGCGAAAAGAGTGTCGCGAAGAACTCCGTGCCGTAGCGCAGTTTTTTGATGCGAACGCGCAGTTTGTGGCGCTCTCCCTCGGAGAGTTGCTCGAAGCGTGCGAGGCCGCGAAGCACTCGCCGACGGCGGTGCTCCAAGATTCGACGCGCCAAGTGGTGAGCGGGCTCAGCGCCTTTGCCCTCTCGATCAGCGCGCGAGACGAGGCATGCGGCAGCTGAAACGATCAGCCGCTGAAATCGCTCGACCTGCACCGCGCCTCGGGCCACGGCAACCGCCCGCTCTCGGCGCCGCGCCAACTGCTCGCTGAGCTCTTGCTCGACGCCGAGCGCGGCACCAGTCGCGTCTTCGAACCTACGTCGTGACTGGAGTAAAACGTCGCATTCACGCGCCTCGGCCAATTGCTCGGTGAGCCAGACGAGCTCCCGCTTCAATGCGTCGAACTCACCTTGGCCGAGGATACTTCCGAAGATCGAGAACGCCGCGCGCAGACGTCGCAATCCGACCCGCATTTGGTGGACTGCCTCCGCCGAACCTTCGCGCACCCCGTTTTCGTTCAGCGCGATCTGTCTCAGGCAGGAAGTCGCAATCATGACCAACGCCTGCGCCGAGGTCGTGCTCCGGCTCAAGGGAATCGGCTCCGCCCGAAAAGGTGCCCCCGCTCTTGTGCCGACTAGCCCGTAGGCCGCAGCTGGGCTCAATTCCAGCTGGTCCTTCGAGGCGACCGTCAGCGACGATTGCTCAGTCATGCACTCGAGCAACGCAACGAGCGTGCCAACGAGTGTTTCTAGGCCGCATGGCCATACGCTTCGCGTTCTGAGAGCGAGCGCAGTTGCCGAGCCAACTTTTGCTTCAACCTCGCTTCGAGCTGGCGAACTCGTTCCCGCGAAATTCCGAACTCACGCCCGAGCTCCTCGAGCGTGAGCGCGGTGTCACTATCAGCCATGAGCCGCCGAGTCACGATGCTGCGTTCTCGCTGATCAAGCGTCCCGAGCACTTCATTCACGAGTGCCTGGCGTTCCGAAAGCTCCGCCTGCAAGAGCAGGCGTTGCTCCGGATCCGTCTCGTCGTCACGCAACTGACTCTCGCTGGCGATCTGCTCGGGCGCGATCGCTTCGAACGAGACTTCGCGCCGCGCCAGCGCGCAAAGCAATGCTTCGACCTCTGCATCACTCAAGTCGAGCCGCGCGGCGATGATGCCGCGCACTTGCGGGCCGTCGCCGACGAGGCTGATCGCGCGTGCGCGCTCCCGCCGCACTTTGTTCAAGAGTCGCGTGCTTCGTAAGGCACATCGGCGATTCGCGCAGCGCGAGACATAGACGTGCACCCAGTGCTTCGCGTAGGTGAAGAATCGGTAGCCACGCTCCGGATCGAAGCGATTTGCGGCTTGAATCAAGCCTAGGCTACCCTCCGCCAGCAGCTCGTCGACCGAAGTGCTTGGACCGTTGCGGCGTCTCGCCACCGAACGTGCGTAGCCCAGCTGCGACTGCACGAGCAGGTTTCGTGCCGCTTCATCCCCGTTGCGTTGCCAACGCCGAGCCAGCTCCTGTTCTTGCTGCAAAGTCAAAACGGGAGCACTGGTTTTGCGTTCCGAAGCCTGCGTGGACGACATGGGGATGTCTTTTCTACAGAGCAATCTCCATTCCAGCGCGCCGGCGCAAATTCAACACAGCCCAGCGAACACCGGGTCTCATCACTCGACGCAAAGCCTGCGTCGAAGCGACGCAAAGCGTGCGCATCCGCCGCTCCTCCGGCGACATTACCTCGATGTTTCGAGCAATGGTCAGAGGCAATCGAGAGCCAGCTGCGGCAGAGCTTTCAGCAAGCAGTGACCTGTGGCGGGGGAAATTGCCTCGGCGAGAAGTCTGCAAAGCTGCGCATACTCGAGCTGGACCCGCCGGGGCCCCTCAGCTTGCCCCTCGCTCAGCGACTTTGGGCACGCTCGAGGTGGGTTTCATTCAGCGGCAGCTTCGCCGCCGCTATGCGTCGTTCAATGCTCGCTGTCTTTGCCGGTGTCGAGACGCATCTTCGGGGCCTGTGCGGGGGGCACGTTTTGCATCTTTGGCACTTGAATGTTCGGCTGCCCGGTGCCCGGCGTCTTGGACGTCGCAGGCAAGACCAACGCGGCGACGAGGAAGCCGACGACCAAGACGAACACTCCAGCTAGCCAGAAGATCGATTTCTTGTTCGCGAATGCGCGTGCCATGACGACTCCTTCCCCGGAAACCGCAAGTCGGCTCCGGTGGATGACTCAACTCGTAGATGCAGCTTTTGGGCCACGCTGATGAGCGCGAGCTGAGCGCTGGCACGCCTGACGAGCGATCTGATCGCGCGCTCTCCGCAGCCCCTGCGCGCACTCGCGCAATCGCTGCGCGGGTAAGGACGACGAGGGCGACCAGAGGCAAGGAATGCTCACGAATTTGCTCGCAAACGCGGCGGCGTGCATTTTGCCTGAGCCCGACCGGAGGCTCTGATGTCCAACCCAACGACAGTCTGGCACTGAGCGATGAAGGTCTCGGATTTCATCGCCTCACGTCTGGTGGAGCTCGGGATCCGGCACGTTTTCGGCGTGGGTGGAGCAAACATCGAGGACATGTTTGCTGCCGTCCAACGGCGGCGCCCCGATATTCGCATGGTGCTCGGCAAACACGAGCACGCCGCAGGCACCGCAGCCGATGCCTCTGCGCGATTGACGGGCGGCCTAGGCGTCGTGTTCGTCACCTCCGGCGGCGGCGCGATGAACCTGTTGCATTCGGTAGCCGAGGCGCGAGCCTCTGCCGTATCAATGCTGGCGGTCGTCGGGGAGCCGCCCACCGCGCTTCAAGGCGTAGGTGCTTTCCAGGACACGAGCGGGCGGGGCGGCGCGATCGACGCCGCCGCAGCGTTTGAAGCGGTGTCCGTGTGGTGCAAGCGAGTCGAGCGCGTCGAGACCGTTCCGCAACTTTTGAACGAAGCGCTGGACGCAGCGCGGAGTAGGCAGCCCGGTCCCGCGGTACTGCTTTTAGCCAAGGACTTTCAGCTCGCCGAGTTGGCCATCACTCTGCCGCCGATCTCATCCGTGATCCCGGCAGCGCTGCCCGACGCGATCGAGCTGGAGCGCGCAGCGGCACTGCTGCGAATCCGGCCGGTGCTGGTCATTGCGGGCGACGAGGTCGCCCGTACGGGCGCCCAGCAACAGTTCGCCGAGGTCGTCGAGGCCCTCGACGCCCAGGTCGCAGTCGTCCCGGAGGCACGCGACGCGTACGATAACTTCTCGCCGCGGTTCGTGGGCGTCAGCGGCGCAATGGGCTCGAGCGACGTCGCGCATGCGCTGGCGCGCGCGGCGATCTGTTTGGTCGTCGGAACGCGCTTGCCAGTATTGGCTCGTCAAGGTCTGGAAGACCTGACGACGAAGCCGTTGCTCTCTGTTGGTCGCAGACAGCCGTATCTAGTGTCCAGCCGTGGGCTCCACCTCGAAGGTTCGTTGCCACAAACTCTGCGAGCGCTCGCGGCTGCGTTGGGGGAAGCGCCTACCGCCGCGGATCGCGCAACGGTGCCACACGACCTCGGCGCCAGCTTCGAACACGGTGCTCTGACGACTCAACGAGCCTTGCAATTGATCCAAGACGCTTTGCCGGCAGAATGCACCGTGCTCGTGGACGCTGGGAACACCGGCGCTGCCGCCGTGCATGCTCTGCGCATCCCGCGTTCGGCTCGTTGGCTGCTGGCGATGGGCATGGCGGGCATGGGCTACGCCTTCGGTGCCGCAGTCGGTGCCGCATTCGCGACCCAACGACGTTGCTTCGTGCTCGCGGGCGACGGCGCGTTCTACATGCACGGGCTCGACATTCATACGGCAGTCGAACATCGACTGCCGGTTACCTACATCATCTTCAATAACCGCGCGCACGGGATGTGTCTGGTCCGAGAACGGCTACTTTTGCGCGAGAACGCTGGATACAACGCGTTTCGCGACTCGCGCCTCGGCGAGGGTTTGCGGGCGATGTTCCCCGGACTCGTTGCTTGCGATTGCCGCAACACCGTGGAACTCGCGCACGCACTCGAGCAAGCGGCGCCCCAAGCGGGGCCGTGTGTGATCTCACTCGAGCTCGAACACGTGGAAGTTCCCCCGTTTGCCGCTTTTCAACGGCCGAGCCAAGGGCTCACGACCGTTAGCCGAGGATTCCCAGATGATGAACATTGACCCCGCTGCGCTCGCGGACATTCCGGGACTGATCCGTTGCGAAGAGTTCGACCGTGAGGCGCTCGCCGAACACGTTACGGAACTGACTCACACCGTCTATCCTCACGAGCAGGTCTACGGCCGGTATTGCACGATCCATGCGCATATCGACTGCCCGCCGGAAAAGGTGTTCGCGTACATGGCAAACCCATTGAGCCTGATGGAGTGGACCTACAGCGTTCGCGAGCTGGCTCCGACCGCGACGCCGGAGCTGTACCGCGGCGTCGACTCGGGGCGCACGCCCATTTACTGCAAGACCGTTGCTCGACGGGACGCGCTGACGGTCGACTACCATTGTGCCTGGGATCAGGGCGAAGAACTGTGGATGGTCTATTTGAACCGGATCGTGCCCGCGGAGACCGTACTCAAATGTCCCGGTTCGGTGGTGATTTGGACCAATTGTCGTCATCCGTATTACGCCAAAAATCCTTTCCCGGAGTTGAATCAGGACTCGAACCGCGAGTGGGTCGGTGATTGGTGGCCGCTTTTCTATGCGGGGCACAGTATCGAGCTCGCGAATCTGAAGGCGATCCTCGAGTACCGCGAGCGCAATGGCTTACCGGTTGCTCCCCGGCTGCAGGTGTAAGTCATGTCTACCCAAAATCTGAGCCTGCTTGGGGTCGCGAGCTATTTGCCAGAACGAGTCGTCACGAACGAGTTCTTTGCTCCGGGGGCCACAGCGCGCCGAGGGATGTTCACTGCGCCGACCACGCGTCGCCACGTCACTCCCGAGCAGAGTGCAGCCGAGATGATCGAGCGCGCGTCTGCGCGGCTCTTCGATCGTCTCGGGCTCAGTGCGGCGCGCGAGGTCGATCTACTTTTTACCAACGTGGCTGTCCCCGACCAAGCATTTACCGGTTGTGGCGCCGAGGTGGCGCACCGAATCGGCGCCCACCCGCGCTGGATCATCGATCTGCACAACTCGGGCTGTGTGTCGTTCATTTATATGATGGGGCTCGCTCGCAGCCTCTTGAGGGAGCACGGTGCTCGGGGCGCCCTGCTATGCAACGTGCAAAACGCTGCCGGTCGGATCTTTTCGGACAAGGACGTGCGCACCAAGTCGCAGGCTCCGGTGCCGGGTGATGGCTGCGGGGTGGGCTTGGTCGCAATGAGCGACGTGTCACCAGTTCTATCACTCGTTCAACGCTGTCAATCCGAGTTCGCAGGCGACATGGTGGCATGTGCCGACGATGGCCGTCGCTATTGGGAACCGGGCCTGAGCCCACTCAACATTCGCTTCACCGACGCGCGCGTCGCGGCCATCATCGAACGCGGCAACCAGATCGTTCCACGAGTCGTGAACGAGGCATGCAAAGAGGCGGAACTTCGGCCCCAAGATCTGGAGCTATTGATTACCAATCAGCCCAATCCAATCTTTCTCCGCAATTGGCGGGAAGCGCTGGAGCTGCCCAAGGAACGGCACCACGACACCTTCGATCGATACGGCAACCTGTTCGGCGCTGGCATTCCGATCAACTTGGACGACGCACTCGGGCAAGGAAAGCTCGCCCACGGTGGCGCACTCGCACTTGCTGGGTTCTCACATGCTGGCGACTACGCCGCGGCCGCGATCCTGCGTTGGGGTGCCCCGTGAGTTGGCGAGAACACCTACGTGACGGGCTCACTCAGATTCAGGCTCTGCGGCCGTTCGACTACGCCGCGGCCCAGCCGGACCTCGCGCGACTCGATTGTAACGAACTCCCGTTTGGTCCCACCCCGGACGAGTTGCAATGCTACGCACGCGCGCTCTCGGGCCTCGCGCTCAATCGCTACCCAGACATGACCGGCCGCCCATTGCGCGAGGCTCTCGCGCGGCACTGGCAGGTCGAGCCGGACGAAATTCTGCTCGGCAACGGCTCGGTGGAGATTTTGGGACTACTGATGACGGCGTTCGGAGCGGACGCGCGCGGTCTGCCGGCCAAGGTGTTGTATCCGGAGCCGAGCTTTCCCTACTACGAAGTCGTGGCGCGGGCGCACGGCGTAGTCCCGGTCGCGGTGCCGCTCGCTCGGGACTTTCGGCTGGATGAACAGCGCTTCGTACGAGCGATCGATGAGAGCCGGCCGGCGCTCGCGCTGATCGCTTCGCCGAACAACCCGAGCGGAAACAGCTTCGATCCAATCGTGCTCGAACGGCTCGCACGTCACCTGAACGCGGCATTCGTCATTGACGAAGCCTACGCGGACTTCGCTCAGCGAACGATGATCCCGCGCATCCGCGAGATTCCGGGGCTGTTCGTGCTGCGCTCACTCTCGAAGGTCGGCCTCGCAGGTCTGCGCCTGGGCGCAATCATCGCAGCGCGGGATGTCATCGAAGAGCTCGACAAAATCCGATTGCCGTGGAACATCAACTCGGTCACGACCGCACTCGGCTGCAGTGCTCTCGATCAGCCAAAGCTTCTAGAAAAGCGCGTCCGCACGGTCATCGAACTGAGGCAGGCTTTGGCAGCTGCTCTCCGCACGATCCCCGGCGTGCTCGTCTACCCCAGCGAAGCCAACTTTCTGCTGGTGCGGCTGCCGGTAGATTCGGGTGCAGTGTTCCGCCGGCTGCTTCGAGAGGGAGTGCTGGTCAAGGATGTCTCGAGAGCTGGCTCGCTCGAGCGGTGCCTCCGAATCAGCGTGGGAACGTCACTCGAGAACGAGCGCTGCGTCCACGCGCTGAAATCAGCCCTCGAACCGCAAGGGCCCTGAACGCGAGCCCGCTCACGAGTTGCCGCCCACGGTGCGGAGTTTTTGTCCTCTACCCGAACCGCAGATCCGTGCCTGGCGGGATGCGGCTTCCGTTGGAAACTGGCCTAATGGCTGCCATTCGGTCGATCCGCCGACTCGGCTGAAGCCCGAGAGCGGGCGCCGGCGAGCGAGGCCGCGCTAGACCCTCTCCCCTCAGCAGTCTAGAAAACCTTGGTGGACAGTGAACGAGCCACCGAGCCCAAACCGTCTGGGTCTTCGGCGCCCGAACAGGAATCACCGTTTCTGGTCGTTGGCGTCGGAGCTTCCGCGGGCGGACTAGTTGCGACCACGGAACTTCTGACGCGGCTCGGCGCCCGGCCAGGGTTGGCATTGGTCATCGTGCACCATCTCGACCCGACGCACGAAAGCGCGCTGGCCGATATCTTGTCTCGAGCTACGCCCCTGCCGGTACATGCGGTGGCCGAGCCCGTGCGAATCGAACCGAATCACGCGTACGTCGTCCCACCGAATGCCGGCCTGCGACTCGACGGTGACATCTTGAGCCGGACTTCGAGGGACGAGTCGACTGGACGTCACCTGGCGATCGACGAGTTCTTCGAGTCTTTGGCAAAAGCTCGCGCTGAACTCGCAGTAGGAGTGGTGCTCAGCGGCACCGGCTCGGACGGGAGCCGCGGCATCCAAGCCATTCGCCGCGCCGATGGCACCACATTCGTCCAGGACGGCAGCGCCGAACACCCGGGCATGCCGGAGAGCGCGCTGGCCACGGGCTGTGTGGATTTTTGTTTGCCGGTCAGCGCAATTGCGACTCAGCTGCTGAGCCTCGCGACTCTGAGAGGTGAAAGTGATGCCGATGAAGAGCGCGCGTTCCAAGAAGTAGTCGCGCGGCTGCGTTCGAGCAGTGGCATCGACTTCGCCAACTACAAGCAATCGACCCTTCGGCGCCGCGTGAACCGCCGCATGCTCGCGCACGGCCTGCAGCACGTTCGACAGTATGCTGACCTGCTCGCTCGGAACGCCGCCGAGCCGCATTTGCTGTTCGCCGACGTGTTGATACACGTGACTGGCTTCTTCCGAGATCCCGAGGTGTTCGAGGCCTTGCAAGGCAGGGTCTACCCTCGTCTACTCGAGCATCGACGTCCGGACGGCAGCATTCGCGTTTGGGTCCCGGCTTGTTCTACCGGCGAGGAGGTCTATTCACTCGCCATCAGCCTGCTCGAGTTTTTGGAACAAGTCCGCGCGCCGGAAGTCCCCATCAAGCTCTTCGGAACGGATGTCAGCGCGCAGGCGATTGCCAAAGCGCGCGCCGCGAAGTTTCCTGCGAGCATTGCCAACTCGGTGTCTGCCGGGCGCTTGCAGCGCTTCTTCTACAAGCTCGAAGATGGTTACCAGATCCGACGCGAGGTGCGCGATCTATGCGTATTCGCCGTCCAGGATGCAACGCGAGATCCACCCTTCGCGGGCGTCGATCTGATCAGCTGCCGCAATCTGCTCATTTATCTCGGTGCGACGCTGCAGCAGCGCTTGCTACCGATTTTTCACTATGCCCTGAAAGAGCCTGGTTTCTTGGTGCTGGGCGCCGAAGAATCGATCCGCGCGTTCCCTGGCTTCGTGAGCGTGGACGAGAAGAACAAGATTTTTTCTCGTAGCTGGGCTGCTCCGCGTCGTCTGCTCGACTTCTCGGACTCCGCCCCTGCCATGCGGCCCGCGCTGAGCGTCCCAGCGGACTCAGGCGCGTCCGCGCCGCGCCAAATTCATCGCGAGGCCGACCGTTTGATTCTCGCCCAATTTGCGCCACCCGGCGTCGTCGTCACCGACGATCTGGCGATCGTGCAATTTCGCGGGCGAACTGGCCCTTTTTTGGACCCAGTGCCCGGCACCGCCAGCTTCGACTTGTTGCGCATGGTCAAGCCCGAGTTGCGCCCGCCGCTGCGCCAAGCCATCGAGGAGGCTCGTAGCAGCTCCGAGACCGTGCGGCGCAGCGGTTTCCGTACCGGGTCAGGCGCCTCGGCCCTGACGGTCGGGCTCGAGGTCATCCCATTCCGGGTGGCGCCAAGCCCGCAGCGCTTCTTCGTCGTACTGTTCCAGGATCAGACACACCACGATGACACGAACAGCGTTCAGGACAACTCACCGTCGACCGCAGAGCCCGCCATCCAAAGCGGTCTTTTGCAAGAGCTCGAGTCCACCCGCGACTACCTGCAATCGGTGATCGAGAAGGCTGAAGCCAGCAATGAAGAGTTGCTCGCTGCCAATGAAGAAAGCGTCTCGAGCAACGAGGAGCTGCGCAGCACGAACGAAGAGTTGCAGATGGCCAAGGAGGAGCTCCAGGCCACCAATCAAGAGCTCCGCGCGGTCAACGAAGAGCTGGCGGTGCGCAATGCAGAAGCGACCCGGCTCAGCAACGACTTGAGCAACGTGCTCAACAGCGCCGAGATCCCGATCGTGATTCTAGGGCTGGACTCGGTCGTTCGGCAGTTCACGCCGGCTGCCGCCCGCGTGCTGCGATTGGACCCGAGAGACATCGGTGAGCCGCTCGCCGAGGTGCTCGCGCTCGCCCGATTGCCCGATCTGACGCATACCGTGAATCAGGTACTGGAGAAGCTGACTTCCGTCGAATGCGTGCTCGAAGGCGAATCTGGACGTTGGTTTCAGCTCCACGTTCGGCCGTATTTGACTGGAGATCGACGGATCGACGGCACGGTCATCACCGCCATCGAGATTACACAGCTCAAGCGCGCCAGTGCGCTGATCGAGGAAGCGAAGCAGTACGCCGAAGGCATCGTCGATACCGTGCGCGAGGCGCTCGTGGTGCTCGACGATCAGTTCCGCATTCGTTCCGTCAATAGGGCATTTCGTAATTGCTTTTCCGGCTTGGGCTCGGTCGTGGAAGGGAAGTCTTTCTTCGAGCTCGGGCGCGGAGAGTGGGACGACCCTCTGCTGCGGGCACGACTCCAAAGTCTCGGCAGTGCGGGCGTGCTCGAAGATTTCCGCCTGGAGCTTGCCTGGGAAGGTGCGGCGCAGCGGGTGTTGATGCTCAATGCTCGTCACATCGAAAATTCGTCACTGCGGCTACTCGCGATCGAGGATGTCACGGAACGCGAGTTCGCAGCAGGTGCCGTGCGCCGCGCAGAGCAGGCGTTTCGAGAAATGTTGATGACCGCAAGCGAGGCCATCGTGATGAGCAACACGCTCGGGCAAGTGGTGTTCGTCAACGACGCCGCTGCGCTGATGTTCGGCTATGCCCCCGGGGAAATGCTGGGATTGACGGTCGAAGTTCTGGTTCCCGATAGCCAACACCGCTCGCACCAGGAGGAACGTTCGACTCTTGTGCGCGGCGCGGGAGCGAAGTCGATGGCGTGCAGCAAGAACCGCGTCTGCTTGCGCAAAGACGGCTCGGAGTTCCAGGTCGATCTCGTGCTCGGCTCGATGCAGACGGAAGGCGGGCCATTGGTGGTGAGTTTCATCACTGAAGTGACCGAACGTTTGGCCTCCGAACGGCGAATTGCCGAGTACCAGCAGAAATTGCAGGCAATGGCCTTCGACGCCGCGCTTGCCGAAGAACGAGAGCGCCGGCGAATTGCCGCGGATCTTCACGATCGCATCGGGCAATCGCTGATTTTGGCTCAAATCAAGCTGAGCACACCACGCGACGCTCTAGAGGGCGACGCCCGCGACGCGGTCGACGCCGCGATTCAACTCTTGGCACAGTCCATCGCGGACACCCGCACGCTCATCTTCGACCTGAGCCCACCGGTGCTGTACGACTTGGGTCTTGAGCAAGCGCTGGCCTGGCTGGTAGAAGACTTCGAGAAGCGCAATGGACTGCAGATCAAGCTGAACAACGATGACCAAGCGAAGCCCTTGGACGAAGCCACGGCCGCGCTGGTGTTTCGTGCGATTCGCGAGCTGCTGATGAACGTGGCCAAGCACGCCAAGACGCCCAAGGCGGTGCTCTCGCTCTCGCGCGATGCCGGCGAGCTGCAAGTCGACGTCGAGGACAGCGGCATTGGCTTCGATCAAAACCAGCGCACGGCCGCCGGGTTCGGCCTATTCAGCGTTCGCGAGCAGATCAACCGCCTTGGCGGCCGGGTCGACGTCAGCTCCGAGCCCGACCGCGGAACGAAGGTGCGTTTGCGAGTACCATTGCGGCGCGACTCCGAGCCGCAGCCCGGGATCGCACCCGACCAGGGAAGCTCATGAAGATCCTGCTCGTCGACGATCACAAGATGATGCGCGACGGACTCCGGGCCTTGCTGGAGCGCGAAGGCCTGGAGGTCATTGGGGAGGCGGCCACCGGGCTCGAATCGCTGGCCATGAGCCGGCGTTTGCGACCAGAAGTCGTGGTCATGGACATCTCCATGCCTGGCCTGAACGGCATCGAGACTACACGGCGCCTGTTGGCGGACTTTCCAAGCACGAAGGTCGTTGGCCTATCGATGAACTCGGATCGCCGCTACGTACTCGCGCTCTTCGAGGCCGGCGCACAGGCTTACGTGCTCAAGAACTCCGCTTCGGAGGAGCTCATTGAAGCGTTGCGCGCAGTGACTGTCGGAATTCGCTACGTGAGCGCTGCCCTTGGCTCGCTTTCGCTCAGGCCTGCCTCGGAGCCCCCGAGGGCCAGCCAAGCAAAAGCGCCCGTCAGGCCCCTCAGTCCGCGAGAAAACGAGGTCCTGCGACTGATCGCCGAAGGCAAATCCTCGAAGGACATCGCAGCCGAACTCGGGCTAGCAGTTCCGACAGTCGAAAGCCACCGCCGCCAGATCATGGACAAACTGGACCTCCGGACGATCGCCGCGTTGACCAAATACGCAATCCGTCAGGGTCTCACCGGCGTCGACTGAGTTCGGCGCGGCCATGCGGCCGGCAGAAAAACACGCTTGTCTAATCAATTTCGAGGATAGTGCTGCCTAGATCGAAAGCGCAAAGGTCATGTTCATGGCCAGTATGCAACGTTTCGCCGCGAGCGCTGGGATTGCCTCGGTCGCGGACGAACTAGCGAGCGCCGTCGAGCAAATGCCCACCGGCACGGCATTTTTTCGAGCGGACGCAGGGCTCCTGTATTGCAACCGGGCCTGTCGAGCGCTGCTCGACGGCGTCGAAGCTCCAGAAAAGCTGTTGGCAACGTGGACTCAGGCCCTCGATTGCCTGGCAGAGCAAGGTGGGGCTGAATCCCATCATCTCGACGTCAATACACCTGCTGGTCGAAGCCTGCGGGTGAGCAAAGGCATCGCGCGCAATGGCACCGCGCTGCTGTTCATCGTCGACCGGACCGAGAGTGCAGAACTATTACACGCTGCGCGGGCGCAACTAGCGAACGTCGTGTCGTCGAAAAATGCCCTCCTAGGCTCGTTGAGCCAGCGCATTCGCGTTTCGCTCAATTCGATGTTGGGGTTTGCGCAGCTCTCACAACGCGACCCGCAGGAACCACTCGCCAAGCGTCATCAAGAGCGCTTGGAGCAGTTGTTGGAGGAAGGTGGTCGGCTATTGAATTTGTTCGACCGCGTACTCGAATTTGCCACTATCGCAACGATCAGCTCACGGGAGGTCGAATCGCTGAGTCTGCCCGATGTCGCTGAAGAAGTCCTGACGATGCTCGAACCACTCGCGGCGCGTGCTGGCGTGCAAGTGGGCGCGCTCGTCCGGCAAGCGAACATCCCGAACGTCCTCGGCGAACGCTCGCGCGTCACCCGCATCTTGATGCTCTACGCCACGAACGCAATTCAGTCGAATCACGCCGGGGGCGCAGTCACGTTTAGGATCTCCACTGCCGGGAATTTCGTGCGTTTGACGGTTGCCGACACCGGGCAAGGACTGCCCGATTCGCTCGCAAATGGCCTATTCGAACCCCTGGGCATCCCCGTGAATCAAAGGCGCGCAAACGGCTCCGGGATGGGGCTCGCAATCGCCAAGGCGCTCGCCCAAAGCATGAACGGCCGCGTCGGCTGTCGCAGCGTCCCCTCACTCGGCTCGGAGTTCTGGCTGGAATTGCCGCTGGAAGACTCGACCACGAGCTCGGGCATGCGGCCCGCAGTCTCTGCGTCGAGCCTGGGAGACTATCGGGCTAGCCACACATGAAAGGACGGCTTCAGGATTCTTCTTGGCCGCGCACCGTCAACACCGGTATCGGCGAGCAGCGGACCAGCTTCTCTGCGACACTGCCTAGGAGTGCGCGTTTGAAGCCGCGACGACCGTGAGTGCCGAGCACGAGCAAATCCGGTCTGATTTCCTCGATGCAGCTGAGTAACTCCGATGCTGCGTGGCCCATCCTCACGATCGAGTTCAGCTTCGAGCAGCGGGGTTTGAGCAAGCCGATCGTGCGGGCCATCTGCGCGTTTGCCGCCTCGGCAATTCGTTCGGCCAGGTCGTCGGCTGCTGGCACCGCCCCCATGTACTCGTAGCTCGGAAACTCCCAGACGTGAATGAGCGTTAACTCCGAATCGAATTGCACCGCAAGCTCTAACGCGAGTTCGAGCGCGCGCTCAGAGGCTTCACCGAAGTCAGTAGCAACCAGGATGCGTTTGAAGATCGCCATGGCATGGAGCACGGCAAACTCCGGACCAGCGTTTGCGGCCCGCCGTTATCCACGCTCGGGCGGTCGACGTGCAACACTTGCGACCGCCGCGGCGCCTCGCGCGCAAATCCTGCGCTGTGCGTGCATCACAGCGCCAGTTCCAGGCCCAAGTTCAGGGATAGCTCGTTTCGTTTCGCGCGAAGCTCGCCCAAGGAACTTTCGCGCTCGGCCCAACTCAAGGAGAACAAGAAACGCTCCAGGCTTGGAGCGCCGAGGGAGACCCAGGCCGAGGAGCGCCGGCGTACCTCGCTCACCGACGAACTCGCAACATGACCGGTCCGGTCCAGAGCTCGCCAACCGATTAGTCGCTCGCCCCGAAACTCCACGCCGGCTTCTGCGACTCCCAGATCGAACCGCGCGCGAGGACTGAGAGTTACCCCGACGACGTGGTTGTAACCCTCGGCAGCGGCAACCGAGGTGAGTTCCGGCGAATAAGCTCCAGTTACCGATTGCGATAGTACTAGCGAATCTGCGCCACCGAATGCTCCTCCGGCATCCAGCGTGAGCTCCCAACCGAAGTCTCTGGTTTGCCCGTAGTAGCGCGTGGTGAGCGCGGGCAAATCTAGCAAAAAGATGCGATCCGGCTCGGCTCGCGGATCGTAGCGATGGCGCGTGTATTCAGCGCCGACCATGAATCCGAACAGGGCCTCACGTCGCCGCACCACGCCGCGCTCCCAGGTATTGTTTCGGTAGTGAATTCCGGCGACCACGGTCTGCGTCAGGAACGTCAAATCTGCGATGCTGTCGGAGCTCTGGTTGGCTAAGCTCGTGCTGAAGCCGAGCCGAGACACGTTTCCTTCTGCGAACGTGGACCACCCCGTCCCGAGCCGCGCAAAGCCCGGCAAGTGGGCCACTTCGGTTTGTAAACCCACGCGGATGATCGGCATTGGGGAGTGACCCTCAGTCCAGGTTTCACCGCCCTGCAGCTGAATTCGGAAGCGGTGCGCGGAGCGAGATTCACCGTCGCATACCGTCAAACGCTCGGCACCATCGAGCGCGTCGTGGATCACGGTGAAAGGCGCGAGTGCCGTGCCGAGCACCTGGTTTGCGGTGGACGGGCATTCGCGCAAGAAGTAGGCGCCAAGCTGGGTCAACGTCTCGCCCCACGCCATGCCGGCAACAGGAGTCACAATCACGTCGTTGACGCTGACCTTTTCCTGGAACTCACCGAAGAACTCCCAAATTGCGGAAGTGCCGAAGGCGATCGCCAAAGACTCGAAGGGACTCAGGCGATTGGACCGCGCGCTCACGTAGTAAAGCGTGCCTGCCACCGGATGGAACAGGAAGTTGGTGTCAAAACCGTTGGTATCGAGCGCGTACGCTTGGCCGTTGAGACGCGAGCGAAAGGCTGCCCAGTCGTAATTGAATTGCCAGTCGCGCGAGTTCTCGTCTTTATTGTACCAATATTGGCCGAGTCCAAGGCCGAGAATTGCGAGCTCTTCGAGCGCGAGGCGTACGTAGTGCGGCTCGGCCGGCGCGCGGTAGCTCAGCAACGGCGGCGCGGCTTCATCGGCGTCCTCGGCGAGGCAAGGGCGAACCATGGCGCATGCCGAGCCGAAGACGAATGAGCCGACCAGCAAGCTGCGGCGCACGCGCGCCATGCAGGCGGAGGGCGACGATGGCGCGGACACTCACAGCTCCCCGGAAACCGTCGCCATCCAGCCGTCTCGCGTGCGAACCAAGCTCGGCATGAGCGAAAGCGAGCGCGCTTGCTTCGGCGGGTCGCCCGGCATGTTCGAAGTGGCCCACCAAGTGAAACCCAGACCCGCCAGCGTGCCGACGCTCGCCGCCCCCAAGCTGGCCCGTGATTCGCCTCCGCCCGCGGCCAACGTGTAGAGCCCCGCGCCGACCAAGCCGCCGCCAATCCCGCCCAGGTCCACGAAACGCACACGCGCGACGCTCGGCGCGACGCTCGGCGCAAAGATCAGGCCGCTCAGCAGCCCGACGTTGTAGCCGACCATCCCCGCCGTAAACGCCTGCTCCGTGCGTCGGCTTTCGTCCGTGCTGACTGCAGCCGCGGCAAAGCTGGTCACGACTCCACCCCACACGCTGGTCGAAAGCGTGAAAGAGACGCGTCCAGCGGTCGGCTGACGCAAGGCACCGATCACACCGCCACCGATCGCACCGAGCGTCGCCCCGCCCCACAGCGCCGAAGCGACTCGCTTGCCATCCCAGGCCGAGCCGTCATCGCGTCGCGTAGCACCCGCGTGCTGAATGCCGACCAGCCAGATCCCCTCGCCGAAACCTAGGTAGGCGCCGCTGGCGATCGACTGCGGCACGCCTCTGCGGAAGGGCCGGTAGCCGTCCGCCAACGAAACTCCGCCGACCGCAGCCGTGGTCAGCACCGCGAACGGCAGCACGGCGCCGCCCAGATTCTTGGGCTGGGTCATCAAGGCAACCCAAGCGCTGGTGCCGAGCCCGTAGACGAACGCGGTCGAATACAGCAGCGTCATCTCGCCGCTGCTGCGCAGGTGTGCCGCATCGGCCTCGGCGCTCAGCTTGGCGCGGCAAATTTCGGCAAGCTCACTCGCTCGATGTGCATCCTCTTCGGTGGGCGCCGAAGCGCTCAGCTGCTCGAACTCGGGCGCGGCCTCCGCTTCGTGCCCGGACACCAGCAAGGTGCGCGCCTTCGCGTAGCGCTCATCCCACTCGGTTCGGCTGGACTGTGCGGCCGCGCTGCCCGGAAAGCAGAGCGCGACCAGCAAAAGCCACGCCGATGCGGTGAGCTTGATTTTCGCCGAGTTCCAATGGGCCATCGAGTACCTCTCAAAAGGTCGCGCCAACTTGTAGGCCGGCGCTGTCTTCGTGCGCCGAAGCCCGGGCGCCGCCGAGCTGACCCGTGCGCACGAGGTCGTCCGAGTAAACGCGAAGTGACCAGCTTGGATGCACCAAGAAGCCGACCGTCCAGCGCACTTGACGCCAGGCATCACTCATCGGCAGCTGCGCGTGCTCGTCGACGACTGTGAAGCTTCGACCCAGCAAAGTCAGCGAGGACTCGAGTCGAAATACGCGCAATCCCAGCGAGCTCTCGAGCTGGCCTCCAGCGCCGAAGTAGTAGTCGAAATGGCGCAGCACCGATTGCAGCGCATCCCGATCGGGCCCGTACGCCTCGCTCGCGAGTGGATGAACGCCACCGTAGATGCCAGAGACGGCCAGCCGCGAGCGCAAAGATACACTCCCGAGTTCGACGTTCACTTCGAACAGCGCGCCCCCAGGTTCCACGAAGGCCGTGCGGTCCGGCCCCGCCCCTGGCAGCGCACCGAACTGGTGAACCAGGTAGTGATATCCCATCTGGTAGCCGAGCACCCAGCCGCGGCCATGGAGATCATCGGCGGTGCCGCGCACCTTCCGTTCGTAGTAGCCAAACGGCACGAAACTCGTGTTGAAGGCGAAGTCGCGCAGCCCCTCTACGCCGAACGCGACGCCCAGCGACATGCCGGACAAGTTGGCATCACTGAACCACTGTGCGTGCCGGCCCGCACCGTCGTAGTCGGGCAAGCGCGCTAGACGTTCCGCCACCTCGACGCGATAGTCCGTATGGGTGCTCTGGGACTCTGCAGGCTTCCGGAACTCACTGTGCGTCAAAGCCACCGACGCCGTGGCCGAAAACAGATGCCAATCGGTTCGACGCACCGACGAGCGGCTGAGCGTCGCCCCGTCCAGCGCGTCGTTCAGGGTCTTGAGTGGTCCGAATACCGTTCCGAACGTGCGATTGAGGGCGGTCGCGCTTCGACGATCGAAGAAGGCCGAAAGCTGGGTCAGCGGCTCGCCGAGCCCGATGCCTGTCAGTGGCGTCACGATCAGGTCGTTGACACTCACCACCTCGCCCACTTCGCCGAAGTATTCCCAGAGCACGGCACCAGCGATGGCAAAGCCGAGCGATTCACCAATGCCCAAGTGGTTGCTGCGCGCAGACCCGTAATAAACGTTTCCACCCAGCCCGTGCCCACGGAAATTGGTACCAAAGGCGTTGTCGTCGTGCGCAATCGCCGAACCAGACAGCTTCTTTTGGAACGTTTGCCAGCGGTAGCCAACGCCCTCGCCCTGGCGAACGTCGATCGCGTACCAGGCCACGCCCACGGTCGTGAGCGCGCCGAGTTCGAGCACTGCGCGTAGGTAGTTCTTCTTGCTCGGTGTGGTGTATTCGAACGTGTCCGGCACGGCGTCAGCAGATTGCGCTCGCGCGTTCATGCACAAACTGAAGACCGCCAGCGCGACGAACAAAGACAATGAGTGGCGGTGTGCTTGGAGCACAGGAACGCCCAGTGCAAGACATGCGCCGTGTTCTGAGTGAGCGAGAATCGAGCTTGTTTCCGCGTTTGCCGCTGATTGGACACTGACTCCCGGACAGCGATTGTCGTCAGCGCACGCGCAGATTCTGCGCCGCGCGCGCAAGCAGCGCGCACTTCGTCACTCACCGAGTGGGTCGCCCCGCACTTGCCAGCAGAGACCTGCTGCGCGCCGTTGGTCGTCGAGTCATTGGCAGTGATGACCTTCGTGGCGTGGTCCTTGCTTGAAATTGATTCAGAGGAGGCGAACATGACGAAGATCGAGCGAACCCAGTTGGTGATCGCGGGTGGCGGGCCAGTCGGGCTTCTTGCCGCTCTGTGCGCTGCGAAGCGCGGGCTGGAGGTGGTGGTGCTCGAGCGTAGCTTCCGCGGCACGCCACGCGGGCACACGACGTTGCTTCACCCGAGTTCGCTGCGCCTCTTGGGCGAGCTGGGACTATCGCCCTTGCTGCTCCGATCGGGACAGTTGTTCGAACGCCTCGAACTTCGTGTCGACGGCAACAAACAGCAAATCAAGCTGCCGTTCCCCGTCTTGTCCATCACCCAGGCGCTGTTCGAGGAAACGCTGCTCCAAGTGCTTCGCAAAGAAGAAGTCGATCTGCGCGCGACGTGCGAGGTGACGGCAATCGTGCAAGCGGAACGGTATGTCGAAGTCAAAGCCGTTCGGCGCGAGCGCCTCCGCGGTCCGTCTGCCACCCAGGACGAGCACTGGGAACTGACTGATTCGAACACGATTCAGGCTCAGTTCATGATCGGCGCGGATGGTCATGCTTCGCACGTGAGGCAGTCACTCGGCATTCGCAGCGACGTCGGCCCGACCGAGAGCTACGCCATGTTCGAGTTCCCGAGCGAAGCTCCACCCGCCCCGGAGCTGGTCATCACGGGGGGAGTCGGTCACCTGCTGACGCCACTGCTGGAGCGGAGCGCACGGGCCAGCTTTCAGCTCGCCTCGGCTTCGCAGCCCGTCGCTGATCTTGCGCTCTTGGCAAAGCTGCTGCGAGAGCGAGCCCCGCAGCAGCAACCGCCGCTCGAGCTTCATTGGAGTAGCGTGGTCGAGTTCAAGCCCGCGCTTGCGGAGGCATTTGGCAGGGGCCGCGTTTGGCTCGCGGGGGACGCCGCCCACACCACCGGCCCTCTCGGCGTCCAAAGCATGAACCGCGGGCTGGGTGAAGCTTACCAAATGGTCGAAGCAATTGCGGCGGTCGACGCTGGCAAGAGTCCACTGGCTACGCTCCAGGCACTGGGCAACGCGCAGCGCGAGCAATGGCTGCGGACGCACGAAAGCGGTGCGCCTCTCGCGGTGTTGCCGCACGCTCCAGCCTGGCTCTCCGGCTGCGCTCGACGCGTCGCTTCCTCGCTTCCGGTGTCCGGGCCAGATCTGAAAGCTGTGTTCGACCAGCTCGGGCTCGCGCCAAGCTAGCAAGAATGAAGGGACTAGAGGCTCGGCCGATCACGATCGTCCGAGCCGTCACGGCCGGGAACGATTACGGCGCTGACCGTGACTTCTGGCGGCGAAGCCAAGGTTTTACGCACCTTGCAGCCCTCGGCCGCGCGCACGACCGCCGAGCGGTACTTCTCGGGAAACGCCCGGGGTAAGCGCAGTTGCAGCTCCACTCGGCTCAGCTGCCCGTTCGGGTCCAACTCGTGATGTTGCACGAGCTCGATCGAATCGGTCGCAATACCGCGCGTTTGGCAGAAGCTCACGACGTACAGGCCAGCGCAGGTAGCCAAGGATGCGAGAAAGAGCTCGAATGGTTCTGGCGCACTGTCATCACCGCCATGCGCCAGGGTCTGATCCGTGACGATGTGATGGCTGCCCACGGTTGCCTCGACTCGCTTGCCGCCAGGGAATGTCAGGTAGATATCGTTCATGATCATCGACGCTCCTGGGCTAGGATGCGTGCATTGCGCATGCCAGACCACGAAGGCAGGCCCGCTCGGCCAACGCGCCGCAATCGGTCAATCGCTCGTCGCAATGGCTAAAACAACGAACGCACTGCGCGATACGCCGTGCCAAGAGCGGGCAGAGCGACGAACGCGCGCTCTCGAACCCGACTGCCGAAATCGGTGCTGTAGCGGTTGGGCAGAAAAGTGATGCGACCCTCGTGCACCTGATACGGGTCTTCGCGCGGGCTCCCGCCGTCCTCCCAGGTGAAGGCGAGCATTGGCCGAGGCGTAGCGGTGCGATTGGGCATGCCGCGATGCCAAAGCGTGGAAGTGCGAATGACGACATCGCCCTGCTTCATGCAAACGCGCACGCGTTCCGGGCGGGCAAGCAAGATTTGCCAATATTTTGAGTCGGAAAGCTGCGTGCGCCGCAAAATCTCCATCGCTCCATTGTCGAGGTTGGTATCGACCGCGGCGACGTTCACGACCAAAAATGGCGAGCTGGCGTAGCCGTCGACGTGTTCGTTTTGCGCTGCACTGCCAGGCAGGTTGAGATTGCAGCCGACGTTGGGTGCCCGCAGCTTTGCTCCCGAGAGGCCGCGCACGATGTCGATGATGCCTGCCTGTTGCAACGCTTCGTACACGAAGCGGGACTCTGCGCCCGGAAAGCAGTTGAGGTGCCCGCTGACCGTGCCCCCGCCCGAAAACAAGACCCCCCGGCGTTGCTGCCGGGCGAATTCCTCCGCGATGCATTGGCTCAGCTGCGTCAGCCCCGTCCTCGAGATTACGCCGTCGAACTTCAGATAGCCCTCGTCTGCGAATGCCTGACGCAAGCTGTCGTTCAGGACGTAAGGTGGACGGAAAGGTTGCGGCTCGGCGATTACTTGCATGGCCCGCGGCCAAGCAAGCAGAGTGCCACAGTGACCAAAGCACCGAGAGCGCGAGCGTCCAGCGCGCGCTTTGCGCGGACCGCCGCATATTCTGCGCCGCAATACCTTCTCGCGCAGAGGAACACCCACTCGCGCACTGGCACGATCCTCGCTGAGCGGCGGCCATGAAGGATTCGGAACCGGTCGTGGTGGTTGGAACCGGCCCCGCGGCGGCTGCGGCTGCAGTCGTACTCAGCGAGGCGGGTCAGGAGCCTCTGTTGCTCGAGGCCGGCTCGGAACGCGCTGCGCTCGGTGTCACGGCTCGTGTTCGCGGCTTGACCTTGGCCAAGATCCGCCCATCGCTGACGCGCCGCGCCGACTTGACGATGACGGGCGATCCGAAAGCGGAGCTCTTCGAAGAGCTCGCACCCGGCGGATTGTCCAACCATTGGGCATGCGCGGTGCCACGCTTCTCACCGGATGACTTCGCTGACGCGGAGCGTGCCGGCGTCGAATACACTTGGCCGCTCGGCTATGCAGAGCTCGTTCCGTGGTACGACCGAATCGAACCTTTCCTGCGCATTGCCGGCGCTGCGGCGGACGTCCCAAACCTGCCTGCTGGACGCTGCCGAGATCATTGGTCGCTCGCGCCCGAGTGGCAAGCGGTGGCGCGTGAAGCGTCGGCACACGGGCGCGATCTGGTCGCGATGCCCTATGCGTACGGCGCACAGACGATCCTGACGCGCTCGGCGACCGCATTCAACGCTTACACCCGATTGATCAAGCCGCTTTGCGAGCGCGGACGGCTGTCCGTGCGCTACGACACTCGCGTCGAAAGCCTGGAGTGGTCGAGCACCGAACGCCGAATCATCGCCGTGCATTGCCGAGACGGTCGGACCGGTGCGGCGCTGCGGATTGCGTGTCGCGCGGTAGTGCTCGGCGCCGGTGCGGTCAACAGCGCGCAAATCTTGCTGGAATCGACGAGTCCGGAGTTTCCGGACGGCTTGGGCAATCGGCACGACAATCTAGGGCGATACCTGCACGACCATCCCTTGGCAAAGGTCGTCGTCGATCTTGGGCGGCGGGTTTCACTCGCGCCCGCAAGCTACGTCACCCGGCGGTCGCTCGATGGCTCAGACGCACTCTACGCGGCGGCGTGCATGCAGTGGAATGCGGCGTCCCACATGGCGCGCACCTGGCTTACGGGTCACCCAGGCCGAACCAAGCGGCTCGGTTTCAGTGTCTTTGGCACGATGGTTCCGACCCGGGAAGACCGCATCGTCATCAATCGACGAGCATCCGCGACTGGCCGTTCGGGTCTGAAATTTTCGCTGCGTTACCCTGAGCGAGCCGTGCGCGAATTGGAGCGAGCCAAGGATGACTTGTTGAGCTGTCTCGAGCGAGCGGGCTGGGCGCCGCGCTTGCAGGTGTTCCACGTCGAGGTCCCAGGCAATTCAGTGCACTATGGTGGAACCTGCCGCATGCACGAGTCGCCGCAGTTCGGCGTGGTCGACGCTTACTCGCGCGTGCATGGCGCGCCCAACGTCGTGGTCGCGGACTCCTCCGTGTTCACCACGGGCCCCGAAAAGAACCCCGTGCTCACGGCCATGGCGCTCGCTGCACGTGCCGCCGATCGACTCGATCGGGACCTGCGAGCATTCGCTGTTTGACGAGCGAGTTCTAAATCGCTTCCACTCGCTGCTTGATGCCTCGAAGCAGCGCCCGGTCCATGGCGAATCCAATCGGTTCGAGCAACGTGGGGCCATACAGCAGACGGCTCTGTATGCCAGGCGGGTAGACTGCTCGAAAACGACTGAACAAGCGACTTCCGCCATTGGCCAGGGGCTCCAAAAAGAACAGCCAGCTC